>OJNH01000139.1_pt1 | contig 62816 bp, 60 predicted proteins | sample 1597361 | NCBI WGS metagenome assembly OJNH01 (sample SAMEA2452136, study PRJEB22498) | human gut metagenome | biome: human feces; feature: human gut; material: feces | place: Australia | collected 2012
ATTCTTAAAAATATTGATCATAATAAACAAGAACAATGAGATTCTTCCCAAGTTTTAATACCTTTATAGAAATTGGACCACTTTCTATACAATGGTATGCAGTTTGTATATTGACAGGTGCAGCAATTGCTTATTTTTTAGGGCAATATCATTTTAAAAAATTAGGTTATTCAAAAGAAATACTTTCTGATTATGTTTTTGGTTTATTATTTGTAGGAATCATTGGTGCTAGAATTTGGTATGTGATTTTTATGTGGAATGAATTGTATGCCAATAATCCGATGGAAATCATTATGATCAATCATGGAGGACTTGCTATTCAAGGAGGACTTATCACAGGACTTATTTATAGTTATTTCTTCTTTAAAAAAAGAAATATTTCATTTTTTGTTGCAGGGGATGCCATCATGCCAGGTGTCCTTATTGCCCAAGCATGTGGGAGATGGGGAAACTTCTTTAATCAAGAAGCTTATGGAAGTGCAGTTGATTTAAGTTTCTTAAAAGCACTTCATTTACCACAGTTTATCATTGATAAAATGTATATTCATGGTCAATATTATCAACCTACATTTTTATATGAATCCTTAGGATGTGTGATTGGTTTTTTAATTATTTTCTTTATTATTAGAAAGTACCAACAAAAACAAGGAATTCAATTTTTTACTTATTTTATTTGGTATGGAGTTATTCGTTTTTTCATAGAAGCATTTAGAACAGATAGTTTATATGTTTTTGGATTAAAAACAGCACAACTTGTTTCTATTGTATTTGTTATTGTTGGTTTAATAGGATTTATTTATTGTCATTTTAAAGGACAAGATGTATTGGAGGAAAGATAGTGCATAAGACTATCTTTTTTTTGTAAAATAGATATAATAATTTACATTAAGGAGAAAAGTATGAAAAAAGCAATTATTTTTGATTTAGATGGAACACTCTTAAATACAGATTTATTAATAAAAAAATCATTTATACACACATTTAAAAAATATAAACCAGGTTATACTTTAAGTGAAGAAGAACTGCTTTCATTTCTAGGGCCTTCTTTAAAAAATACCTTTAGTCGATATGTAGAAGAAGATCAAGTGGATGAATTAATTCAATATTATCGAGAATATAATCATGCACATCATGAAGATTATGTCACAATTTATCCATATGTTGAAGAAATGTTAAAATATTTAAAAGCACAAGACTTTCCTCTAGCTGTAGTTACAACAAAATATAAAGAAGCAGCTATATTAGGATTGGATTTATTTAATATAACACCATATTTTGATGTCATCATTGGAGAAAATGATGTGAAACGTTCAAAACCTGATCCTGAAGGAATATTATGTGCATTAAAAAAATTAAATTGTCAAGAAGGTTATTACGTAGGTGATAATGTAACTGATATTCAAGCGGGTAAAAATGCGGGAATTAAAACAGTAGGAGTGAAATGGTCACCTAAAGGATATGCTCTTATAGAAAAAGAACATCCAGATTTGTTAATTAATGATTATCAAGAATTTATAAATTATATAAAGGAGAAAGAAAAATGTTAGATTTAATAATTATTGGTGCTGGACCTGCGGGGTTAAGTGCTTGTTTATATGCGAGTCGTGCGGGATTAGATGTTTTAATATTTGATAGTGCAGCTCCAGGTGGTAAATTAAATGTTACTGCCCAAATTGAAAACTATCCTGGACTTAAACCAACACCAGGCCCAGAAATTGCTTTTACAATGTATGAAAGTGCGATGAGCTTTGGCGCAAAAGTGGCTTATGAAGAAGCCTTGGATATCAAAGATCATGGTGATTATAAAGAAGTCATTACGGCCAAACAAACCTATCAAGCAAAATATGTTTTAATTGCGACAGGTACAAAAGAAAGACAAATGAATCTTGAAAAAGAAAATGAACTTGTTGGACGTGGAATTTCTTATTGTGCTGTCTGTGATGGTCCTTTCTTTAAAAATCAAGAAGTTGCTGTCATCGGTGGTGGAAATTCAGCGCTTGAAGAAGCAATGTATCTTGCAACATTATGTAAAAAAGTACATTTAATTGTAAGACGAGATGTTTTTAGAGCTGATAAAATTATTCAAGACCGTTTATTAAAAAGTGAAAATATTGAAGTTCATTTTAAAAGAAAACCAGCTGAGATTTTAGAAGAAGATAACAAAGTAAAAGGTCTTGTTTTAGAAAATAGTGAGACAGGCGAAAAAGAAGAATTAATGATCAATGGTATTTTCCCATTTATTGGTTTGGATCCTATGACACAATGTGCAAAGTCATTAGGAATTGTTAATGCAGAGGGGTATATTGACGCTAATGAAAATATGGAAACAGCAGTTAAAGGAGTTTTTGTTGCAGGAGATGTAAGAAGTAAGCAATTAAGACAAGTTGTTACGGCTACAAATGATGGCGCTATTGCTGGACAATACATTGCTTCATTAAAATAAAAGCTCAGATGGTCACATCTGGCTTTTATTTAGAGATGAATTTTGATAGAATAGATACGAAAATAGAAAGGGGAGGTATTATGGATAAAATTGAGATTGTCATTGTTACAGGTATGTCAGGTGCTGGAAAAACAACTGCAATGGCTGCTTTTGAAAATATGGCTTATTGTTGTATTGATAATTATCCTATTGCCTTGTTAGGGGCTTTTTCAGAATTTTTAAAAGATAATACGAATTATCAAAGAATAGCCATGGCAGTAAGTTTAGCTGATGCACCAAAAGCTATTCGTTTTTTAAACAATGTAGATTGGTTAAATGTATCAGTTGTTTTCTTAGATTGTGATGATAATATTATTTTAAAAAGATATAAAGAAACAAGAAGAACACATCCTATCTTGATTTCTAATAAAGCTTCTACATTAGTTGAAGCTATTGAATATGAAAGAAAATTAGCAAGACCTATTTCTAAAGAAGCAAATATGGTTATTGATACAACTCATTTAAAAGGAAATAAATTCCAACAACTATTAGAAAATCAATTTAATCATCAATCTATAGATCCATTTAGAATAAGTTTTGTATCCTTTGGATATAAACATGGAATTCCTAAAGATGCAGATTTACTTTTTGATGTGCGTTTTTTACCAAATCCTTTCTATATAGATGAATTAAGAAATTTAACAGGAAACGATAAAGAAGTTTATGATTATGTAATAGATAAACCTGAAACACAAGTCTTTATTCAAAAAATGACAAACTTACTAGATTATTTATTGGAAGAATATGATAAAGAAGGAAAGACACATGTTGTTATTGGTATTGGATGTACTGGTGGACAACATCGTTCAGTGAGCTTAACAAATTATTTTGCAGATCACTATAGTCAAAAGTATCATGTTCATCGTCTACATAGGGATGCTGTTCATTAATGAAAGTATCATTTGCTAGACAAGTTAAAGAGGAAGTAGTTTTTAATGATTTTGATATTTGTTGTCAAAAAGCTATTTTATCAGCAATTATTAAAGTCAATGGAACACTTTCTTTATCAAATCAAGGTTTATTACTTACAATAAGAACAGAAAATGCAAAAATAGCATCTAAAGTTCATAAAATGTTAAAAGAAGTGTATCATCCTCATATAGAGTTTCTTGTTTCTAGAAAAATGAAATTACAAAAAAATAATGTCTATATTCTTAAAGTCTCAAAAGCAAGAGAAATCTTAGATGATTTAGGTTTAATGAATGGGTTAGGTTTCCATACACTTCCTGATAAAAAAATAATTCAAAAAGAATGTTGTAAAAGAGCATTTTTAGCGGGTATCTTTTTATCTGGAGGATCTGTGAATAACCCAGAAACCTCTAATTATCATTTAGAGTTATCTGTTGATGAAGAAGAATATGCTTTATTTATTCAAGAATTAATGAATTATTTTCATTTAAATGCCAAAATGACAAAAAGAAGAAACAAATATGTTATATATTTAAAATCGGCAGAGAAGATAGGAGACTTTTTAAGAGCCATTGGTGCGAGCCAATCGGTGATGAATTTTGAAAGTACTCGTATTGATCGTAGTATGTCAAATACTGTAAATAGATGGAATAACTGTGATATTGCTAATGAGGTCAAATCAATGGCTTCTTCTAATAAACAGTTAGAAGATATCAGTATTATTGAAATGTTCATGGGTTTGGATATGCTTGATGAAAAGACAAGAACAGTTGCTTTAGTTCGTAAAAAATATCCGGATTATACATTAAATGAACTATGTGTTGCTTATCAAGAAGAAACAGGTCTTTCTATTAGTAAATCTGGTCTTCATCATCGTTTTAAAAAGATTAGTGATCAAGCAGCGGAATTAATGCAAATGCAAAATGAATAAAGATATTCACATTTTATTTGGTTTACGAATTAAAGAATTAAGAGTGAGAGCACATATCTCTCAAGAAGAACTTTCATTTCGTTCAGGATTATCTAAAAATTATATTTCTGATGTTGAAAGAGGGACAAGAAATATTTCCTTAAAAGCTATTTCAAAATTAGCAGATGGTTTGAAAGTAGAAGTGAAGGAATTATTTAATTTTTCTAAATAGGAGTAAAAAAATGCCAATTTATCAAATTATTTTAGTTATTGCAGTTGTTATTTTAGTTTTAAGTTTATTATTAAATTTATTATTATTATTTTGGAAATTTCCATTCCTATTATTTTGAAAACTTCCATTTCTATAATTATTATTTGGTCTTCTATTTTCTTTGTTATCGAAATTCCTATTATTATTGTTTTGATAATTATTCTGTCTTCTATTTTCATAATTTTTATTTTGGAAATTATTGTTTGATTTTTCTTGTTTTATTTCTTTTACTTCTCTTATTTCTTGCTTTATTGGTGTTTTCACTTCTGCTTTTATTTGCGCTCCTTCATTTTCTTGTTTTTTAGTTTCTTTAACTACTGGTAGTTCTTCCTTCTTTTCTTCTTTTTTCCCACCTAATCCAAATAATTCACTAACTGTCATAGGTTTATTTGGCTTATTTCTGTAAACAATATTATAATCTTTATTTTGTTTTCTTTCTATAAATCCAACATTATTTGATTTTTTTTCTTGTTTTTTTACTTCTTGTTTTTTTGCTGGCTCATCTTCAGTTATTATAACCTCTCTTCTTATAATAACTGGTGCTTTTTCTTCCTCTACTTTTGCTTTTTTTGTTTTTTCCTCTTTTGGTTGTTTGCTTGTTTTAAAACTATCTTCAATTCTTTTTGCTTGATTTTCATCAACACCACTTAAATGGCTTTTTGCTTCAATATTTAGTTCATTTGCCCTTTTTATTACTTCTTTACTGGTTAAGCCTAGCTTTTTAGCTATTTCATGTATTTTTATCTTACCCAATAATTTCACCCCCATTATATATTTTCTTTATTTGTTTTGCCATGTTCTCATCTTTTATAGCCAATGTTGCTTTATTTACTTTTCCTATTGCTCTGCTAAGTTCTTCTATATTTCCATCTATAATTAATGGTATATTATAAGTTTCACATAATTTTATAAATTTATCTTTAGTTCTTTCAGATGCTTCATAAGAAACTATTACCAATTTTGCTTTTTTCTTCATTATTTCTTCTTTTACCCCATCTGCTCCAAATGCAACATTTCTGGCTCTTGCAGATAATCCGAAGTAATCCTAATATTTTTTTATTTATCAAGTATTACACCTCTTAAATCTTCATAAATTTCTTCTGATATTTTTGTTTCAAAAGATTTCTCTATTCTTTTAGACTTTATTGCTTTTTCTAAGCATTCTATAGATTGGCAAATATATATACCTCTTCCTTCTTTTTTCCCTGTTTTATCTACTGTTATTTCGCCATTTTTATTTTTTACAATTCTTATTAATTCATTTTTATTCTTTTTTTGCATACATCCTGTGCATGTTCTTTGTGGTATTTGTCTCATATATTTGTCCTCCTTTATTTTAAGTATACTTGCTAAAAAGTTATATTATTCTTCTGTTTTTTCTTCTTGATCAGAACTTTGTGCTTCTTCTAACATTTGTCTAAATTGTGTTTCTGATTTAATATCTATTTTCCAATTTGTAAGTTTTGCAGCTAAACGTGCATTTTGTCCAGATTTTCCTATAGCTAATGACAATTGGTCATCTGGTACTATTACTTGTGCAAATCTTTCTTCTTGTTTTATATCTACTGCAAGTATTTTGGCTGGTAATAAAGCTGATGATATATATATTGATGGATCTTCATTCCATTCTATTACATCTATTTTTTCTCCATTTAATTCATTTATTACATTTTGGATTCTAACTCCTTTTTGTCCTACACATGATCCAACTGGGTCTATGTTTTCATCTGGAGAATATACTGCAACTTTACTTCTATAACCAGCATCTCTTGATACACTTTTTATTTCTATTACTCCTTCATATATTTCAGGAATTTCAAACTCTAGTAATTTTTTAACAAAGTCTGGGTGGCTTCTTGAAACAATTACTTGTGGTGCTCCTTTTGCTCCTCTTTGTACATCTAATACATAACCTTTTATTTTATCATTTACCCTATATTTTTCTGTTGGTATTTGTTCTTTTGCTGGCATTACGCCTTCTAGTTTTCCAAGGTCCATTACTACAATGTTTTTATCTGCTTTTTGAATTAACCCTGATACTATTTCTCCTTTTCTATCATTAAATTCCGTAAAAATTATATCTCTTTCTGCTTCTCTTAATTTTTGTATTATAACTTGTTTTGCTGTTTGAGCTGCTATTCTACCAAAATCTTTTGGTACAATTTCTATTTCTACTTGGTCACCTTCTTTTAAGTCTTTATTTATTTTTTGGGCATCTTTTAAGCTTATTTCTAATACATCGTCATTTGCTTTTTTCATAACTTCTTTTATGCTGTATACATGTGTTGCTCCTGTTTGTCTATCCATCACTACTTTTACATTTTCTAATGAGTCAAAATTTCTTTTATATGCAGTAACCAATGCTGTTTCTATTGCTTCTAATAAGTAGTCTTTTTTTATTCCCCTTTCTTTTTCTAGTTCTTCTAAAGATAATATTAATTCTTTATTATCTATTGCTTTCATTTTTATTCCTCCTTTTATTTATTCCCAGTTATATACTGTTTTTATTTGTGATATATTTTTTCTATTTATTTGTTTTTGTTTATTCTCATTATCTTCTATTATAATATCTTGTTCTGTGTATTTTTTTAGTATTCCTTGATATTCTTTTTTTCCTTCTTCATCTTTTTTAAATAGCTTTATTGCAATTTCATTTCCTATGTTTTGCTCTAAATGTTTTTCTTTTCTTAGTATTCTTTCTATTCCTGGAGATGAAACTTCTAGAAAGTATTGTTCTTTTATGTAATTAGCATTGTCTAAGTCTTCCATTATTTCATTATTTACTTTTTCACAATCATCTAAATCAATTCCATTTTTACTGTCTATAAATATTCTCAAAAAATAATTCTTTCCCTCTTTGCTATATTCTACATCATATAGTTCATAACCTATTTTTTCTATTTTTTCTTTTATTAAGCTTTCCACTCTTTCCTCTATGCTAGCCATAAAGTGCTCCTCCTTTCTAGAGTTTTATATACTAATTAAGAGTGGGATTTGTTCCCACTCTTCTGTTTTTGTTATGCTTTTTATATTATACCCAATTTTTGGCATAAATGCAAGTCTTTTTAAACTTTTTCTACTACTTTTTCTTCTTCATCACTTACTTCTGAAATTTTTATGCTTCTAACATGATCAATTTTTTCCCATGTTGTTTCTCTTTTAAATAAGCATTTAAAGTTTATTACTAACCATGAACCTAAGAATAATGGATAACATAGCAATCCTTTAATCATTGGTTTTATTGGTCTTTTATCAAGTGCCATAATTAATATTCCTGTAAGTATTGGTAAGAAAAATGTTGGTACTACATATCTTACAAGATTCCATATTAACTCTGCTGCTGACATTCCAGTTCCAGCATATATTGCAAAGTTTGTTAATAATAATATTAATGTTATTACAAACATTGGTATACTTCCTATAATATATAATAATCCATCAAAATTCATTAATGTTTTATTTTTCTTTGCTGCCATCGCTAAATCTTTTGTGTATTTATGCATACATTGTATATGTCCTACTGTCCATCTGCTTCTTTGTGACCAGCTTTGTTTAAATCCTACTGGTTGCTCATCATATACTATTGCATCTGTTGCCCAACCTAATCTTTTTCCAGCTATTATTCTTTTTAATGAAAATTCTATGTCTTCTGTTAGTGTTTGTGTATCCCATCCATTTGGTTTTACTACATCAAATCTTACCATAAATCCTGTTCCATTTAATAATGGTGATAAACCTATATTGTATCTTGCTAAATGATAAAATCTATGTAAAGTCCAGTAAAATATTGCATATCCTGCTGTTATCCAACTGTCTGTAGGATTTTTTATATCTCTATAACCTTGGACTACATCTTCACCTTGACATAATTTTTTATTCATATTTTTTATAAAGTTTTTATCAACTATATTGTCTGCATCAAAGATAAAGAATGCATCATATGGTGCGTCTTCTTCTATTTTTTGTTGTAGGAACCAGTTTAATGCATATCCCTTTGTTTTTTTAGTGCTATCAAATCTCTCATACACTATTGCTCCTGCCTCTTTTGCAACTTTTGCTGTATTGTCTGTACAATTGTCTGCAATTACATATATATCATATAATTCTTTATTGTATGTTTGATTTTTCAAGCTTTCTATTAAATTTCCTACTACTGCTTCTTCATTATGGGCTGGTATTATTGCCATAAATCTGTGATCTTTTTTTATTTTTAATGGTTTATCTTTAAATTTTATTAATGCACATACACTTATTGCCATTTGGTATATCCAAAATATTGTTACCATCCATACTAAAGCTTCTCTTAGTATATATAAATATTCCATTTTTTTTACCTCTCTTTTTTAATAATATTTCTTATTAATATTATTATGCTACTTTTTTATTATACTATTTATCCCAAAATTATGCAACATTTTTTTAAATATTTATTTAAATGGTTTTGTTTCAATCTTTTCTCAAAAATTTAATTTTTATAAATTTCTATAAATTTTGCAAAATTTTCCTCATGATATGGAATTAACTTCTCTTTATTTCTTACAACTAAATTAAAATCTTCATCATTTTTAATTTTTATGTCAACAGTTTTTGCAACAGGGCTTATAAATCCTAATTTTTTTATTTTTACACTTTCTATATTATCATTATCAATAAGAATAAACTTATCTAATTGGGGAATCATATTCTCAGGTTTAATAACAAATGTACTTTTGCTTTTCAAAGGTATTAATCCAATTCCTTTTTCTGTTTTATTTATTAAATAGCCAGACCATCCTCTATTTTTTTGTGCAGCTTCCATTCCCGCTACCATTCCTCCTAAAAGTCCACTTGGCGCAGGTTTTTGAGTATTTGTTAATGCATAAATAAAGCAATTTTCTTCTCCTATAAAATCAACCTTTTCAAATAATTCTTTTACTTTTTCTAATGTTGCAAATTCTTCCATTTTATATTTCCTCCATATTTTATATAATTTTTGATATTCTATCATTTTTAAATTTAATTGTCTATACTTCTTCTACATATATTTTTCTTTTTTTCTTTTCTATTTTATCAATATTTAAAATCATTTTATATAATCTTATACTTATTAATACTTCTATAATTGATAATCCAAATAAAATTACCATTACCACCTTCATTGGATTATTTAATAAAATCATTGTAAAATTTAAGCTTATCATTGTTCTTATGATTTTTCTTGATAGCTCCATTGTTGTTAATAATGTTTGCTGCTCTTCATTATTAACATTTCTTAATGCCAAATCTTGTATATATACTTTAAATGGGTCCCTTATAAATAATATAATTACATAGCCCAAACTCATAATAATAAATTTTAATATAATAAAATTATTAATCATTGAACCACTTATCATCAAAAAAATTGACACCATTAACAAAATTGGTAACATAAAGCCTACTTTTTCTTTATATTTACTATGTATTTTATTAAATGCCATATTAGAAATAACTCTAACAATACGTGACACACATAATATTGCTCCTATTATTAATGATGTTTTTTCAACACTAAATTTTAATAACAATTCCTGTTGTATAAATAGTTTTCCATTTGATTGCCCAGAATTTACAATTGGGTAAAATAGACCATATGAAATAATTAACATTATGATTATTTTGTTATATTTTACTTTATTTTTAACTTTCTCCTCTGTTTTTTTTGCAGTTTTATCATATTTTGACATATCAACTATATAAAAAGATAAAATAAAACATATAAAACAAAATAAAATACATAAAATCATTGGTAAATAATTATTAAAATTAAATAATATGCTTGCAACAAATGAAATTATCATTGTTACCACGGCATATATAGTATTTGATTTAGTTTGTATTTTTATATAATCCTCACTTTTTTGCTGTAATTCTAAATTATTTTTTAATATAGCATTTGCCATATTTTTAAATGTGAATGCCATTTCGTAAAATATTTTTCCTAAAACTATACTTATATAATTTTTTCCAAATGTCAATAATATGCTAGATATTAGTAAAAATAGTGTTCCTAATTTTACTGAATTTGTATTTCCAATTTTTTTATTATTTTTAATAGTGGAACCTGCAATATTATACATGTTATCATTGATAATGTTGTTAATGATACTATTTGAGCTGCATTAAATTTTTTTACGACTGTTAAAAATAATGTATCTATTGCTACCCAAAATAGTAAATCTGATGATAATCCGTTATACCACGGAAATATTTTATTAAATTTTGATATATTTAATTTTCCCATTTTTGCTCCTTTTATTTATCGACTTAGTTTATATATTATCAAACTATTTTATATAAATCAATGTTGAACTTGTAAAAAAACTCCTTAAAAAGCAAAAACCAAAGAAGCCAGCCGAAGCTGACTCCTTTGGTTAAGGCCATATTTATTATATTATTTTCTTATCCTTCAAAATTGCATTTTATGTATATTTGTGTTATAATAAAAAAGATATAGGATAAATCCTGTGTCATCTTCCCCATCTTCACTAACTAGTGAGAGGGATAACCTCTAGCTTTTTAGTTTAAGCCCAAAGAAACACACTAATCAACAATAAAGTTTAAGGAGGAAAAAATCATGAAGATTAGTTTCAATGGCAACGTATTTTCAGCAAACGGACAGTGTATAATCGGTGGCGGAACCGGTAATACTCAAAAATTTGACGAAGTAAAAGCTAAAGATTGCAGCAATATCGAAAAGATATCAATCAATTCTGCACTTTACGATGTTAATGTTTCCGTTTCCAATTCTTCAAAGGTTGAAGCACATTTCTATGGTGAGGCAAATATTGATGGAGATGTCAACTTTGATGTTTATGTAGTAAATTGTGAACTTATAATCACATTAAAGTTTACTGGTAACTGTTCTTATGGAAATTTGAAACTTGATGTTACCATACCACAAAAAATATTCAAAGTTATTTCTGCAAATAGTTCATCAGCAAACATTACCTTAAATGAAGGAGTCTTAGTCAACTATCTCAAAGCAAAGACTATCTCTGGCGATTTAAAGACTAATGCAACCGTCAACAATGCTTCTGTTTCCACAATGAGTGGAAATATCGGATTTTGTACCAATGCAACCCAGGACATTAATGTTGAAATTTCCACAATGAGTGGCAATGTGTCAGTGGAATTTAATAACATTGGACACATCAATCTTTCCACTAACTCTATGAGTGGAAACGTAAAAAACCTCCACAAAGAAAGAAGAGGTTACAATGCAGATGTTGATATTTCTACAATGAGTGGAAATATAAGCATTAAATAATCGCATTTCATGATTTTGCAAGCTGTGTTATTATAACACAGCTTGTTTTTTATAGTAAAAAAATATTTTATACTTTTTAAATAGAATCTTTCAAATGCCCTTCAATGTCAAGAGCAGAATGCAGACAATTTAATTTTATGGTGCGATTGCAAAACAGGTATGCGAAAAATGTGCATTTGTGTTTCTTGGTCGCTTTTGTAGTTCGATTTATTATGTTTAATTTAACATAAGTTCATTTATAAATCAAGTAGTTTAAAAAATTAAAATAATACATGAAGAGACTACTGAAAAAGTATATTCATACTTTATTTCAGTAGTCTCTTACTTATGTCCCTTAATTATGTCTGAGGTCTCAAGTAGAGTCACGTTGACAGATTACAGGCTCGGCATCGGACCATAAATGGCAAACTTCAAATCCTTGTAGAACTGAGTTGCCTCTGCTGCAGAAGAAAGTTTTGCTTTCATTACCCACTTTGCAGCACTTGCCTTGGTGTCAAAATTCATGCTGACGGTGCAATCTTCGGGGTTAAGAAACATTGCCTTTTTCCTCTTTGCATTGTCCCTGCCATTGGTGATGAAGTCCTCCTGAGTTTCGGCAAGTTCGCTAACAAACAGCTGTGCTTCAGCTTCATCCGAAAAAGACAAAGCATACGTGCACTCGTTGTTGTAGTTGGCGATAACCTTGTTACCGTCACTCGATGCTGTAAACAGTTTACCCATAAGTCATACCTCACTTTCTTTAATTTTGGGTATGTATACATATTAACATAATATCTTTAAAATGTCAATAGTTTTTACGATATTTTGTGGATTTATTCCGAGTTTTGAGGCAAAATTTAGTTTACTTTATAAAATTCTTATCATTTCCATATGGTACATCACATTCATCAAAATCCCACTCTTTTTGTAATAGTACTTCCCAAAATTTACAATATGGTTCTGTTGAAAAATGTTTCGTTAACCTACTAAAATCAATTTCTGGCAATATTAACAATGGATCTATTGTATTTTCTAGTCCTGACTTTAGTTTATTGCCATTTCTAATTTCAAAATGTAAATGAGGAACTCTTGACCCACCAGAACATCCTGACAACCCTATAACAGTATCGGTATCAACAATATCTCCAGCTTTTACCAGTACCTTTGATAAGTGCCCATATATGCATCTATTTCCATCTTCATTCAATATCTCGACTTCGTTTCCATATCTTTCATTAAATTGACATTCATTGCTTACTATTTTAGGATCTAATCCGGCAAATATTACTTTTCCATTTGAACTTGAATGCACCTTTGTTCCAATTTCAGCAGTAATATCAAATCCAGAATGCGCCCTTTCCTTGAATAAGACATACTGCTTTTTTCTTATTCCATATTTATCATGTTCTACAACAATATATTCAGGCTCTATTGGCCACTGATAATTACTTATTTTCTTCATTTTATAATTAACTCCTTCTTTTTAGAACTTAGCTTCATTAAATTTATCATATAGCTGTTCTAAATAATTGCAAATTTCATCATTTTTTACAATTACCTTATCTGCAATTGTTTTGCAATAATTACATGACAAACAATTTCCAGTGCAATGACCATCTTTAAAGAATTTTATAAAACCGTCCAGTTTTCTATTATCAATATAAATATGTCTTTTATATCTTCTCTCACACCCTAAACCTCTTACATTACAAATTTCTTTTATTATTTCATTCATTGAAGTAAAATCATCAATATTTTTTATAGTATTATTATCATTTTCAGAATTACTCCAACCATGACCTTGAATTAAATCTAGTAAATTTCCATCATATTTTCCTTCGCTATATGCCTTAACTCTTTTAATGATTTCGTTTGTTGGAAAATCTCTCTCAGTAATTTTAAAATGCTCTACTCCAATTTTCTCATATTCTTTCACATCTTCCGGTCTAATCCATGGTGATTTTATGTATTCTTCGACATGTTTTAGTTCGTATTCTTGACATTTATATAAGCACCAATCTGCATAACACTCCTTATCTTTATTCATTATATTTGAAGCATGAGATAATGCTGCTGTGTGCGTATGAATATATGGACAATTCTTTAAACAACTATTTGTCATCAATAATTCAATTTTAGCTTTTTTCAAATTATCAACCATATATTTTAGGGTTTTAAAATCTCTATTTATTTTTACAAAATCCACACATATATAATCAGCTCCCATTTCTTCCCAGTATCTTGCTTTCTCATAACTATCAATACAGGCGAATGTTGAAATTCTTACTGTAAAGCAATCATAATATTTCTTTATTATTTGTAATAAAAATGGATTTGTTACCGTTAATGCATTAACACCTATTTCTTTTAAATAATCAAGAAATTCTCTTACATTTTTCTGCCATTCTACATCTTGCTCTTTATTAGCCAAACATGCCCCATTTAATAAATAATTAAACTTTATATTTGAATCTCTAACTTTTTTTACATGCTCTTCTAATCTAGTTTTATCAACTGACTTTAATGTATTAGATGGTCTCCCTCCTCCAATATAATCTTCTTGTAATTTACCATAAACCTCATATACAGGATATTTCTTTAGTTCTTCTATTAATTTATCATCAAAATTTGTAGCTACTGATAATTTCATCATCACTATCACCCCTTTATAAGATTTTTACATCGTTCAACAAAAACATTATTAGTTTTCTTATCTTGAACAGCTATTCTAAAATGTAATTTTTCGTATTCATCTTTAACAAACATAACAGAAATACCATTTTTGTTAAATTTTTCTATAATATCTTCGTTTAACTCTGTTTTAGAAAATAAAACGTTTGATTGACTTTCATAAAAATCGAACCCAAGTTTTTCTAAATTCTTTTCTATATGCTTTCGTTCTTTTATAATAAGTCTAACATTTTGTTTATAATTATTACTTAAAAGAACTTTTTTTGCATATAAACATGAAATCCCAGAAACTTCATTAACAGTTATATTTTCTTCATACAATTTTTTAAATTCTTCCGAACATATCATGTATCCAACCCTTAGGTTTGCAATTCCATAAGCTTTGGACAATGATTTTACTATAATAATATTATTTTTTGTATCTAGCTCAGATTTTTTTATATTATTTGAAAATTCTATGGCGGATTCATCAACAATAACATAGGCTTTTACATTATTGGCAATATAATTTATATCCTCCATATTTATCAACATTCCAGTAGGGTTATTAGGATTACATAAATATATCATTTTTGTATCATCATCTACACTCTTTATAATATTATCAATACTTATGTTACCGTTGCTTGCCATAAAGACTCTTTTAGTAAAACCTCCCATTGAGGTAACTGCATATTCTGGTTGATTAAATGTCAAAAATGGAGTTACTAAATTTCCACCTTCTTTAAATAAAATTTTAACAATATTTTGGAGAATTCCATTAGCTCCAGTACCAATTACAACTTCTCTTTTTTTAATATTTTGTGTTGATTTTATTATTCCTATCAAATCTTTTACTATGCTATGCGTAGGATATTTAGAAAAGTCTGAATAATCAATTGTAAATTTAGGATATTTATACAGATATTTTCCAGACAAAGTCATATCTACCTCATTTGAAGTATAGTGTGCGTAATCATCTAAAAAATTTCTTTTAGAAATTTTATAAGGTTTATTTTCTAAGTCTGATTGTATATACATTTCTTTTTCCTATTCCTACATCTGTAATATGTTCATCCACTTTTTTATCTATACTAAATCCTATATTTTCAATTATTTTATTTATTTCATCTTTTGAAAGCAATACCATGGAAGGTCTGTTTAAAACATCATATACACCATCATTTACGTATTTTAAATCATCAGTAATTACATCATTTGTAAATACTGATAAAATAACATATCCGCCGTTTTTTAATATTCTATAGAATTCTTTTATAGTATCTATAAACTCTTTTTTTGTGATAGCATTATGAATAACTCCAATAGATAGTATTAGTTCAAATTTATCATCATTAACAGGAATATTATCCATATTAGCCTGCATAAAACTAATGTTATCTTCTTTTAAAGAAACAGCCATTTCTTTATATTTATCAACAGCTAAAACATCAATACATTTTTGCTTTAAATATCTTGAATACCTTCCGCCTCCACATCCTACATCTATTGCCTTTTGTACTTGTTTATTTTCTAAAATTTCGTTAATTTCACTAACTATATATTTAGAAAGTGGCATCTGCATAAATTGAATGGCTGTTTTTTCATCCTGCCAAAAGATTGTTTTACTTTTTTTATCTGTAACTTCATATGTGCTATTGCATATACTAGTTTCGATTACATTCATTTCCAAGTTTTCCATAGTCTCTTTGCATATTTCTTTTTGTTTCTCGTCTTTTACCATAGCCATAAATGCTGGTCCCACAGATGATAATGTTAAAAACTCGCAGTTTCCATTTTCATAAAGTTTTCTTAATTCTTTGGCTTGTTCAATCATTTTCTCATATACAAAAGAACAGTTTTCAATACTTCCCATATTAAACCTATAATCAAAAACTATATCTGCTAATTCTTTAATACTACCATTACAAAGATCTGGCAATGCCCTATGTAGTAATTTATAAGCAATCTTCTCTGCATATTCATCCCCTGTCTTTTTAAACTTCCATAAGTTTTCTTCTTCCAATTTCATTAATTCATCTGCATTTTTAGTCTTAAAATCTTTTGGTATTCCTATTAATACATCTGATTCATATTTTAGCTTTGCAATCGATGTAGCTTTACCCGCAATTATTATTATTCCGTCCTCAGTTAATCCATTTGTCGCTCCACCACCAATGCACTGTACCAATTTTAATTCTTCTTCATTTTCATCAGTTATCTCTTCTCCATGATTGCTAGCCAGAAATTTTATTAATTCTTTATTTGGTACAGGGCAACCATACAATTCATTTATAGCTGATGACACTGCAGCTATTGTTGAACTGCTTGAACCAAAGCCACAATGCTTTATAACTTCTGATGAATCCACATCTATTCTTACCGAAGGATTGACTTTTAAAGTAGTACACATAATTTTATAAGCATGCTTTATCAATACTTTTCTTTGGGTTCTATCAGAAATTTCTAGCAATCCCCCTGTTTCAGAAATAATTTCCACACTAACTTTTATTTTTCTATTTAATGAAACGACTACTTCCCCAGGTGTAAATATTAAATTATCGTTATAACACACAGCTGCTGGATTTATGGCCATAGCATCCATTCTACAAGGATATTCCAAATTTATCTTATCGTATTTTAATTTTAAATTTTCATCTATTATGTGTGGATATTTATTAAAAATATGTCCAGCCTTAAATGTTGGAAATCTATCTATCACAGTTATCCTCTCCTTTTATAGTCAATTTGAAATTATTTAACATGTTTTATTACAATTCTAAATCTTCTTCAAGGACATTTTCTCTATACCATTTTGCAAATTGATCTTTTGCATCACCCCAAAATGTTGCTTCACGCTCATAGTTTTCTTCTCTCAATTCACTTAAAGTCTTGGTTTCACCATCTGGTATATAAAATTTATCATGCCATCTTCCTCTTTCTCCTCTTGCTTCATAAGCTATTGTTCCTGTTCCACCTCCTGAGAAAACGATAGGTTCTTTTCCGGGTTCGCAATATGCAAAACAATGTTCCAACCTTGCCTTTCTGTTTTTTTCATCTTGTAGTAATTGTAAAAATTTTTCTACTCCAATTTGTTTATCAAAATAATGATTATAAGGACCTGGCAATCCCCCTAACGCATCTAAATATAGCCCACTATCTGATTTTAATACTGCACATCCTAGTCTATCCGCAGCATATTTTGCACTAAAAGCAGCAACTTCTGAGCATGTTTTAGCCTGTATTTCTAATATTTCAAAATCAGGATTTACAATTTCTATTCCAAATCCATATTTTTTTGAAAAGAACTCGTTTGCCTCTTCTACTTTATGTGGATTTGTTGTTAAATAAATTAATTTCTTTTTCATTTTTTCATTACCTCTTTTCTCTTTACCTTGTATAATAAATTCTTGTATTTTTTCCACAAAATTATCTGTATTATCATTTTGCAAATACAAGCAATGTTGTCTAGCATATTCTTCTAGACGTCCTAGCCCCATATCTTTTTCAGCTTGTAAAATCATTCTAAATTGTTCATCTGTTAAATCAAGTTTTTCTCGTCTTTCGTAATTACTTTTTAATTGTTCAAACGGTGCTGTAATATACATAATTCTAGGTCTATCTATATGAAATCTATCAGTAATAAATTTTATTCCTTCTAGCGACCTACTTCCTGTTATTATTGTTATCCCTTTCTCTTCTCCACCTGTTAAACGTTCTATTTGTTTGCACAATATTATATCTGTAAAATTCTTTCCATATTGTTTTTCACCTTTTTCAATCCATTCTTGAAATGTTATACCAGGTGCAAAAACTTTATGAGCTTCTCTTATTAATGGTCCTAAATCTATATGTTGTACATCTGTTACTTTCTTTATATTACTTACTACATATGTTTTACCAACTCCATGTGGTCCCACTATAAAAAACACATTTTTCATTTCTTTTCTCCATTCTTATTATTTATATTTGTACTATCTTATGTGTTTCTTATTACTATTTTCCTTTGTTTTTCAAATTTAAAATTTTATATTTTTTATTTTATCAAGATCAAAATCCATATTGCTTGCTAGCTGATTTAATTTGCTCATATTATTAAATTCATTAATATCGACCCATTTAGCATCTACCACCTCACCATCTGTAAACCTAACCTGATTTATATCAATATCTTTTTTAGCCCAAAACATATCTTTAAAAATATGTTCATCATCATCTTTTAATGTTTGTACATAGTTTAGGTTTCCCTCAGATACTTCAATTCCTAATTCCTCTTTTAATTCCCTTATCGCAGCAATCTTACTATCCTCACCGCTTTTTACAGAACCTTGGGTAGTTTCCCACTTTAAAGGATTTCTCTTTTTATTTTCTGATCTTTGTCCTAATAGAATTTGTCCTTTTGAATTTAATATAAGTGTCTCAACAACTACAACATATTCATTTGCTTTTAATGTATCATTTCCCCTTATGTGCTTTTTCTCTGTTTTTACCTTGTTTGCGTCGTAAATATCCAATATTTCTTCCATGTTTTACCTCCCTGTTCATAATTAATAATCTTTTTCTTTAGAAAACATAATAATTATAATACAACATCAACCCTTTTTATAAAAAAAGAATAAAACTACATAATTGTAATCTTATTCTTAACTAAAAAAATAATAAACAGGCATAAAAAATAATAGCAATATGTATTCTACTGCTTTTACATCTATATTTAATTTTTTACTATTACTACTTCTTTCCATGTTATCAACATCCTTGTTTATTAAATTATTTTTCATAATTATACTAGTGTTTCTGCGATTTGTCAATGTTTTATCCACATTATCTCGTTTTTAAGCATATTATTTATGTAAATATATATTTTTGTCGAATTTTGTCATTTATACTGCCATGAATATTTTATTTTCTTTTGATAATACTAGAACTATCTAATTATACGCAAATATTTTTCCGACATAGTTCGTATATAAGCTCATTTTCGTTTTTTAAATAATATTATATATTTATAAAAGGTGATTAAATGAATAATAAAAAATCTAAACAAAATGTAAATTTCGGTCAAAAATTAAAAAGAGCCAGAGAATCTTTAGGATTAACTCAAGAAAAGGTTTCTGAATATCTAGGCTTAGGACCTCGATATATAAGCGACATCGAACGAAATAAAACAAAAGGAAGTATTGATACCTTAATAAAACTCTGTAATATTTATAACTTGACCCCAAATGATTTACTAAGCGAGTACATCTACTTTGATATAGAAACAAACAATATAGAATTATCTGCTTTTTACTCTTTGTCAAAAGAAAATCAACAAATTATATTGGATTTAATTAAGTTTTATAATCAAAAACAAAAATAGTTTTTATTAGTATTAAAATATATTCAGTTGTTATATATTGGAAAAAGAGCATCTGAAAGTTTTTACAAACTTTCAAATACCCTTTTCCAATACTATCGTGTATTTCAGTATTAATACTACCGTCTCAACTTAACTTTTTTAACTTTTCCTTTAATTTAAATTAAAGTCATGTCTATTCTTTCTTTTTTTAACTCGTATTTCTTCAAGTTCTTCATTAGTTAGAATTTTTCTTCTTGGATCTTTTGCAATTTCTCTGTCATTGTCATCAAAGATACCCTTTCTGTATAAATCCTCACTGACATTTTTATAATTCTCATCTTTATCAAATCCAATCTTATTTTGAAAATGTTTCATCAAGCTACGCCAGAAGCCTTTAAACTTATTAAGTTCTTCTTTTAGTTTATCCTTTTCTGATTGTAACTTACCAATAATCTTGTCTTTAGTTGATAATTCACTTTTTAAATTTTCTATTTCATTATCCTTTAGCTCCAGCTCATATTTAAGAGAACGATTTTCTTTATCGATTTCAAAAGAACTATGCTCAAAATCTCTAATAGCCATATTCAAGTCATTTACGCTTCTAACTGTTTGAGTGACATCTTGTACATCATCAGTGAATTTTTTTATTCTATCAACATCTTCATGCGAAATAACCATATTATTCTTATTTAGTTTAGTAGGCTTTAAGTTGTCCAATATCACATTTATATCTTTACCAGCATTATCAAGCTTTTTAGTTTGAGTATTTGCTTGAGCTAGTTTCTGTTCTTTCTTCTCAATCTGTTTCTTTATTTCTCTATAACCAGCCATATCTTTAGTGTTAATATCTTGATTTCTGCCTTTTTTCTTTTGTTTAAGTAAAGAAGCTTTTTCATAATGCTTATTATAAGACTTTATACAACAAGCTCTCATTTCATCTTGTATTCGTTTCAAAGATTCCTTTGTAAATATTTTTGATTTAGCAACCTGCTTCTTCATACCACGCTTGTTATTATCACTTATAGGAAGTCCAACCAAGTGCATATGCGGAGAAGTTTCATCAAAATGTATTACAGCATTTGCTACTTTAAACTCTGGTACAACTTTCATTAAATCATTTACTTGTTCCTTATAAACGTCAACCATCTTCATTCTGTAATTCATATCTTTATCATTCCAAAACTCTAAATCTCCAAGCTCAATTATAAACTCACAAGCCAAGTCCCATAATTTGCTATTAGAGATATGTTTGAAGTAGTTGTCTATTTTTCTGTCTTCACGAGTTTGCTTCTCATTGTATTCTAATCTTGATTGCTCAAACTCCTGCAAGTATAAATTCTGCACATCTTTATATAAATTATCTGTTCCATATACAATATAAATTTCATCTCGGTTTTTATCATAATCTCTCAAGTTGTGTTTATTTACTTTTGATAGCTGAGTTGCATTTTGTATTCCATTATTTGAAAATGAAGTTTCTCCTGATGGATTACTTTTTGCAATTTCTTTTGCTTTAGCAGTTTTATTTTTATCACTGCCAAGATGGATAGAATAAGCTAATTCTTCATTCATTTCTTGCACCTCCGTTATGTCTTTTTCGTATGCCAGGAATTTGACTTTGTCAAAATTCCTAACCCCCTATGAGTTTTGACATTCTATCAAAACTCGGGGGCTCTGCGAGGCTATAAATTTTATCTTAGAAAGATAAAATTTATATTGCAAAATCATCAGTCCAAGCCTTGCTCGTACCAGATATTTTGCAATAACTAACTTGCCACCAAATTTATATTTACCAATCCAAAAATATAAATTGGGTTTGAATTTCAAAAAATATGTGGCTTGTTAGTTTGATTGTTTAAATAAAATTTTACAATTTTTATTTAAGCAATCATTTCTTCTTTTTCTTCGATGTAGTATGTGTAACCAATCCCAATCGCAATTTTCCCTCAGGCTTAGCCATGAAATTCTTAAACTCTTTCGTAGCAACAAGCCTTATTACTTTCTGATTCTTCTTTAACTTAAACTCAATAGCTCTATTTCTAATCTTTGCAACTTGAGTTTTAGAGTCATAATTCTCATCAATCTTATCATCGTGAAAATAATACTCTCCCAAATCTAAGTAACTAACATCTAATTCTTTTTTCAATGTACTTAAATAATCCTCTAATTGTTTACTACTCATATTAACACTAACTTTAACATCTTCAAGTTTACCATCTCTTTCAATCATATTTGGAAAATCTACAATACCTTTAGCATATAGCTTGTCTATTTGTTCAATAAAGCTACTTCTAAAATTAACTTTTACAATTTCGAAACTACCATCTTCATTTTTCTTTAAAGTAGCAGTATCAATAAACTTAGATATAAAAGCCTGTTTTTCATCTTTGCTTTTCATAGTCCACAATTTTAGTAAAACATCTTTATACATCTCATGCTCAGTCAATCTTTCTCTTTCAATATCTCTTTCAGCCATTAGATGTTGAGGATTAAAAGCCTCTTTATCAAAATCAAGTGCGTCAATTCTTTTATTTTCTAATACAGCCAACTTACTTTCAATCAGCTTGTAATCTTCTGAAAAATCCTCCATTTCAAGGATGCCATTCATATATGCTTTCTTCAATCTATCCTTCTGTTGCTGAAGCTTGTTGATTTCCTCAGTAATCTTCTTACTTTCATCATCTTTCTTTTCCGCAAGAATTGGATAAAAGTATTTATTAACATGAAAATCATACTCCACCAAATCTAATATATAATCAATCAAACAATCTTCAATTTCATCTTCGTTATAATACAAATTGCAATTATCGCAGAAATAATACATATACTTAGTTTTCTTTCCACCAGAACCCTTGCAAGTCATTATCTTGCCGCATTTAGGACATACCAATTTTTGAAAGAATATATAAACTCTATTCCTACAATATGCTCTTTGATTTTTCTCCTTTTGATTTTGTACTTCTTCCCACATAGCTCTTGTTATAATAGGTGGTACAACATCCATATATAACTCTGTTTCTCTACTACTATCATACTTGTATCTTTCATAGTCTCCCATATAAATCTTGTTATTTATAGTCCTATCAATAGTCGAATCAATCCAACGTTTCTTTTCTGGATATAAAACCTTTTCCTTATTTAGAATATTAGCAATTGCTTGATAACTCTTACCCTCCAAATACATTTCAAATATTCTAATAACGATATCTTTAGTCGCATTATCAATTTTTAAAGTCTTATCTTTATCTCTATAATATCCCAATGGACATTGCCCTGGAACATGACCTGCCTTTATAGCACCATTTAAACCAAACTTTGTTCTTTCAGATACTATTTCAATTTCTAGCTGTGATAATACAGTCAACATTCTTACAAAAAATCTACCATTTGCAGTAGATGTATTAACATCATCTCTATCACAAATTAAATAACAATGATTTTCCTCAAGAGTGCTAATTAATATTTCCAAATCACGAACTGACCTTGTTACCCTATCTAACTTATAAGCTACAATATAATTAATCAAACCTTTTTTCATATCTTCCAACATTTGTTGAAAAGCTGGTCTATGCTTCATATCTTTAGCCGATATACCAGCATCTTTATACACTTTAAATATTTCAAAACCTTTATACTTACATAACTACCTTAACTTTTCCTCTTGCTCTCCTAAACTAAATCCGTTCCCTAACTTGATCTTCTGTACTAACCCTAATGTAAACTCCTGCAATCTTCTCTTGTTCTACTGTTCGAGTGTCTAAATAATTCTCCATTTAAAACCTCCTAATATAAAAATAAAAGTGCTAGAAAGCCTATATGCTAACTAACACTTCAAAAAATCTTATAATTAAACTGCTAAATTACCTGCTGAAAAAAAGAAAACTTCTAGTATTAGTCACCACTGATAAAATCTCTTAGCTTTGAGAGTGGATATTTATTAGCCAAACTACCTATGTAAAAATACTCATGTTCATTAAAGAATAAAAACAACTTATCCTTAATAACAACACAATGCGGTTCAACATAAGCAATATTGCTTTTCTCAACCATTCTCAAATTACCATTCTTTATCTTTGGTACACAATTACTAAAAGTGCAAGCCCATTCAATCTTAGAACGTAATTCTTTCTCAATCGCAATTTCTCTTTTAACTACACGAATCATATCACAAAAACCTCCTCATTTCAATATTTTGAGGCTATTTTTTACCTTTAAGGTTGTAACTTTCCCCCTTCCGTATTCAGAGTAGCTAAAACTGTAGGATTACGTATGGGTGGGTGGGATATATTCGCTTTCTGTTTTACATCAAACCAACTTGATTATGGAGCACACTGTGCTCCGCTACAAACAGTAGCATTTCAAATGGTTCGACGAAAACGCATATTGGTGGAGATGAGGAGAGTCGAACTCCTGTCCATAACATTTTCCATGCACACTTCTACAAGTTTATTTTATCTTTTATTTTCATTTAAATTACGCCGATAAACAGGCTTAATTTAAATATAGCTTTTTAATTACCCACTACTTTAAAAGCAAAAGCAGCTTTGTTTCCCACTGTTTTGGCGTTTTATAAAATCCGTGGGACTATTTTATAAAACGTAGCCGCACCTAGGCAGCTAATGCTAATTCTCTATTATCAGCGTTTATATTTAATTTCTCGTTTTTATAGTGGCCAACGAGAATCCACTACTTGCTATATGCACTTCTAATGTAATGTCGAAACCATTTACATCCCCATATAATACTTTTTTATTATATCATTTATCTTTTACTTTGTCTATCGCTATTTTTTATTATTTAAATAACAATTATTTTCATGTGAGTTTATAATTCCTACTGCTTGCAAATAAGAATAAATTATTGTTGTCCCTACAAATTTCATCCCTTGTTTTTTTAAATCTTTTGAAATCTCATCTGATAGTTTTGAACTTGTTTTATCTAATTCATAAATTATTTTTCCTCCTGTATATGTTGCTAAATAATTATAGAATGTTTTATATTTTTTTTGTATATTTTTAAAAATTTTTGCGTTATTTATTGCTGCTTTTATTTTTAATTTATTTCGTATGATTTTCTCATTGTTTATCAATTCTTTTATTTTTTTCTCATCATATTGAATTATTTTGTTTATATCAAAGTTATCAAATGCTTTTTTAAACTCTTCTCTTTTGTTTAATACACATTCCCATGATAATCCCGCTTGAAATGACTCTAATATTAACATTTTAAATAAATATTTTTCTTCAAAATTTGGTATTCCCCATTCTTCATCATGATATTTTATATATAAATCATTTTTTGGATTACACCATTTGCATCTATTTTTTCCATCTTTAAATTTCATTTTTTTCACCTTTATAACCTTAGCATAAAAAAAAATGTTTATCAATCTTTTTTTAACATTTATTTTTTATTTGCATATTATTTATTGGGTGATTTTTAATGAGTATTGTTCCAACTAACATTAATTATAATTCTACTATATTAAGACAAAATTTAAATTCGTTAGTACGAACTTTTCCTTTTTTAAATGTTCAGTCTGTTGGTTTAAGTGTTCTTAAAAAAAACATTTATGTTATAAAACTTGGAAAAGGAACTAAAAAAGTTTTTTATTCTGCCTCTATTCATGCTAATGAATGGATTACAAGTGTAGTCCTTATGAAATTTGTTGAAGATTATGCAAATGCTTATGTTCAAAATGGTAAACTTTATAATTATTCTGTTAGAGATTTATTTAATAATGTTTCTATTTTTATTATGCCTATGGTAAATCCTGATGGAGTTGACTTGGTTACAGGAAATATTTTACCATCTTCTTCTGCATATAACCAAGCAAAATCTATAGCAAATAATTATCCAGATATTCCATTTCCTTCTGGTTGGAAAGCTAATATTAGAGGTGTGGATTTAAATTTACAATTTCCAGCTCGGATGGGAACAAGCTAAAGAAATAAAATATCTTCAAGGTTTTACTAGTCCTAGTCCACGTGATTTTGTTGGTTTTGATCCGCTTACAGAACCAGAAGCTTTAACAATATACAATTTTACTTTATTACATAACTTTAGATTAGTAATTGCATATCATACCCAAGGTCAAGAAATTTATTGGCAGTTCCAAAACTACAATCCACAAAATAGTTTTAAAATTGGTACTGCATTTGCTAATTATAGTGGTTACACTTTATCAGCCACTCCATATAACTCGAGTTTTGCAGGTTATAAAGATTGGTTTATACAAAACTTTAATAAGCCTGGTTATACTATAGAAGCTGGTTTGGGAGAAAATCCTTTGCCTATTTCTCAATTTGATGAAATTTATAATGATAATTTAGGTATATTAGTTCTAGGTGCTATTTTGTAATATATAAAAAGCAAAACTATAAAAGTTTTGCTTTTTATTATTAATTATTACTTATTTAAAAATTTTAAATTTTCTTGTCTTTTTATTTTACCAGTTGTAGTTTTAATAAATGGTTCTTGTGTAATAGTTAATCCCCTTATTGACTTATATAAAGGCATTATTTTATTAATTTCTTTTATTTTGTTGTTAATTATTTCATATATTTCTTTTTCATCTTCTATATTATACATTTCTTTCATAATGTCTTTATCATATACTACTCTAGCTGCTATTCTAATATCGTTTTCATCTTTTGCATCTTTGTTAAGAATTGAATAAATCATAGATTCTTGAACACCTTCTATTTTGTTTACCAAATTTTCCATTTCTTCTGGAAAGATATTTTTACCATTTTTTAATACTATTACACTTTTCTTTCTTCCATAAATATAAATATAACCATCTTTATCTATTGAACATAAATCTCCTGTATGAAGCCATCCATCTTCTATAGTCTCCTTAGTTGCTTCTTCATCTCCAAAATATCCCATCATAACATTTGGCCCTTTTACCATAAGTTCCCCAATTCCTTCCTCATTAGGTTCTTCAATCTTTACTTGTACTTTTGGCAAAGCTTTTCCTATTGTTCCACATCTATGTTTATTTTCATCTTTTCCTGGGAAATAATTTACACATACAACTGGAGAACTTTCTGTTAGCCCATAACCTTGCACTAAATTAATTCCAAAGTTTCTATATCCTTCTTCTACTTTACTATCTAATGCTGCAGCACCACTAACTAATAATTTTATATTTTCTCCAAATATATCATGTATGTCTTTAAATATTTTTGCCTTTTGTTCCATTGTGTCATTTTTATGTGCTTCCACCAATGCCATTACCGCTTCTAGTTTTCCAGCTTTTTCTAATTTTTTTAATATTGAATTATACATTATTTCATATAATGCTGGAACACATACCATAAATGTAATTCCATATTCTCTTAAATTTTCTACAATATGGCGTGGACCATCTGCAAATGATGTACACATTCCTTTATATAAAGACAATAAAAATCCTGCTGTACATTCAAATACATGGTGAACAGGTAAAAATGAAAGCATTTTGTCTTCACATGTAAAATTATATAAAACATCATTCATTCCCATTAAATTTTCACATAAATTTCTATGACATAATGCTACTGCTTTTGATTTTGCTGTTGTTCCTGATGTAAATAATATTTCTGTCATTTCCTCTGGATTTATTTCAGCTTCTATAAATGCAATATCTCCATCTTCTATTAATTTTTTACCTTTTTGTATTAATTCATTAAATGAATATACTCCATCTTTATTTTCCTTTGCATCCATTGATATCAAATGTTTTAATTTTGTTGTTCCATCTTTTGCTAATTTTTTTAATATTGGTTCATATTTTTCTGAATAAAATATTGCATCAACTTCTGAACGTCTAATTAAACTATCTAATTCGTTTTCTGGAAGTGCTTTATCTAAAGGTACTACTATTCCAGTTCCTGCTACAACTGATAAATATGCAACTTCCCATTCATATCTATTTTCTCCTATTACTGCTACTCTTTTTCCTTTTAAGTTTAATAGCGAAACCAAAGCTGTTCCTAAACAATCTACCATATCTCTTACTTCTTTATGTGTTATTTCTTGGTATTCTCCTGGGGTTTTAGTTCTTAATTTATATGCAGGTCTTGATCCATATGCTTTTTTAGTTTTATTTAACATGTCTTTTAAATCAGTTATTTCTATTTTTTTATTTACCATTTTTATTCTCTCCTTTTTGGTTTATTCTTGGTTATATTATCACAAACATAATAACTTTTCAATGTTTGTTTTAATAAAACAAAAAAATACTATACAATTTTTTATATAGTATTTTTTTATTTTTTATCCTTCTGTACTAACAGGCTCACCTAATTTAAGTAAATCATATATATCTTCTCCACCTACAACCTCTTTTGTTGTTGAATCAATGTAGTATTTTCTTGTCTGCCCAAATGGTCTATTTAAGTATATAATTTCTACTACATATACTTTTCTCCATTTTCCATTTCTTTTATATGGATCATAACTTATAATTGTACCATCCTCTAAAACTTTTTGTTCATTTCTTGTTTCTATACCATTTTCCTTTAAATAAACCTCTGCATTTATTTGTCTTATTGCTAACTTTGACTTAACTTCTTTTATTTCATAATTTTCATTATTTATTTGTTCATCTTTTTGCTTTGCTATTTGTATTGCTTCGCTTTCTGATATTACAATTGGATTATTTTCAAATTGTTCATCTTTAATATTTAAACTCTCAACAAAATTTATTTGTGGTATTAATGTAATAGATACACTTTGTCCTTCATTAAATAAACCATCATATTTTTTTGCAAACCATATATACCATAAATATGCCTTTTCCTCATCATCACTGTTATTATTTGATATATAACATATTTCATATTCACTGCCAAATCCGTATTCTTTCATTTTTTCTTTTGCTACTTCAACAATTTTTTCTTTGGTTGAATGATATTTTTCTAATTGCTTTTCTTTATTATCAGAATTTTGATAAAATCCTGTAAGTTTTCCTGTTAATGCATTTATATTTACTTCTAATCTTCCAGATTTAATTACATATGATATTTCATCATAATTTGGTGCTTTTAAAATTTCTATGTCCGGATTTTGTTTTAATTCTAATCCATATCTTTTTATTTCTTCTTTTGCTTTCTCTAATGCTTCTTGTTTTGAAATTATTTTTTTTAGATCTTCATCTTTTACTTGCAATTCTTCAACAAAATTATCTATTTTTTCTGGTTTTTTAAATACTTTTTCATATACCACTGTTCCAGCATACGCAAGACCTGCTGCTACACCTATTGTAAGAACAAATGTTGCACACATTTTTATTATTTTATTTTTTCCCATTTTTTCTTCCTTTCTTACTTTAGACAATATGGCTTTATAATTATTTTCTTGGTTGAACTTGTTTTCAAAATATTGTTTTATTATTTTATTATTCAAATCTTTCACCCCCAAAAGCTTCTTTTACCTTTTTTACCATTCTATATAAGTTTGTTTTTACTGTTGATTCTTTTAAATTTAATTCTTTTGATATATCTTTAAATGTCATTTCTAAAACAAAATATAAATAAAATATTTTAGCAGATATTTGATTTTGATTTTTTATATATTCCCATATTTTGTTTATATTTTCTTTTGTTATTATTCCGTTTTTCTATATCAATTCCGCGAATCTATATCAACTACTTTTTCTTCATTTTCTTTTTCCTGAAAGATTGAAATTGTCTTTATTTTTCCTTTTTGATTTATATATTTCATTATTTTGTTTTTTGCAATTCCTATAATAAAAGCCTGTTTATCTTGTATTTTCTTGTTTTCTTTTAATTTTTTATAAAATTCTATATATGTTTCTTGAATAATGTCATTTACATCGTCTAAATTTGAACACTTACAAATTACATATTTTAAAATTTTGTTGTAAGTATTTTTATATATTATTTCAAATTCTTTTAGGATTTTTTGAGTACTCATTTTTTTCTCCCTTCTACCTATAAGTTCCAAAAAATTATTAAAAAGTTTCAATTTTGGTAAAAAATATATAGCGAAGTTAAAAAAACTTCGCTATATTTCTATTTTTCCTCCACCAAGTACTATATCTCCATCATAAAAAACAATTGATTGCCCTGGTGTTATTGCTCTTTGTGGTTCTATAAATTCTACTTTCATTTTTCCATTTTCTATCGGGTAGATTATTGCTTTTGATTCTTTTGTAGAATATCTTGTTTTTGCACTAACTTGTATTTTTTCTTTTAATTTATCTTTTATCATCCAATTTGCATCTATGGCATTTAACTGCTTGCTGTACAATTCTTTTTCTTCACCCACTATTAGTTCATTTTTTTCTTGATTAAATCCTATTACAAACAGTGGGACTGGATTAGATATTCCAAGTCCTTTTCTTTGTCCTATTGTATATTTATATAACCCTGTATGTTTTCCTATGACTTTTCCTTGTCTAGTTACTATATTTCCTTCTTTTGCTTTTAAATCTGAATTTTGCTCTAAAAACTTTTTGTAATTACCATCTGGTATAAAACATATGTCTTCACTGTCTGGCTTATTTGCAACAATTAAATTATGTTCTTTTGCTATTTTTCTTATTTCATCTTTACTTTCAAAATTTGCAAGTGGAAACAAAACTTTATCTATCATGTCTTGTGGTAAATTATACAAAACATAGCTTTGATCCTTTTTTCCTGCATTTGATTTTTTTAATACATATTGATTATATTTTTCACAATATTCAGTTTTAGCATAATGTCCTGTTGCTATGTAATCACATCCAAGTTCTTTTGCCTTTTCATACATTAAACCAAATTTCATATATTTATTACATTCTATACACGGATTTGGTGTTGTACATTTTTTATAACAATTTATAAAGTCGTTTATTACATATTTTTGAAATACATCTTTTCCCTCTATTATAAAATGTGGTATTCCAAGTGCGTTACATACACTTTTTACATCTATATATGAGCAACAACTTGCGCATGAAAATAAATTAAGTGTTACACCAATTACTTCATATCCTTGTTCTTGTAAGATTATGGCTGATACAGAACTATCAACTCCTCCACTCATTCCTAATAATACTTTCTTTTTCATATTTTCCCTTTCTATTTTTGTACCCATACAGAAACTGATTTTCCTTTTACTTTAAAATTTCCACATCCATTTTCACAAATTTCTACTTCTTCTTCACAATTTCCAAGGGCATCTATAAATTTACTTCCTGCAAAATTTTCTCCAACAAACATTGTTTTTTCGCCATCATATGTATTTGATATTACAACAGCAAGTCCTGATTTTATGTGTTCATCATCTCCTTGACGTGTAAATCCTATGTAATTTGGATGATCAAAATAATCATTTTGTCTTCCATATGCTTTTTCTTTTCTAAGCATTATAAGAGTTTCTAAGCCTTTTACTTTTTGTATATTATTATGTTCTATTCCATAATAATCTCCATAAAACACACATGGATAGCCTTCATTTCTTAATAAAATTAAGGAATATGCTATTGGTTTAAACCATTCTTCTACAAAGCTTTCTAAACTTTGACCTGGCTGTGTATCATGATTGTCTACAAATGTTACTGCTTTACTTGGATTTTCTTTTAATAATGTTTTATCTAATATTTTTGATAAATCATAATTTGTGTCTTTTGAAGCCTGATAAAAATTATAATGTAATGGTATATCAAATAATGATATTTTGCCTTCTGTTAATTCTATATATTTATGTAATTTTGATATATCTCCTGTCCAATATTCTCCAACAGTAAATAATTCTTGCTTTGTCTCTTCTCTTAAATATGTTATCCAATCTTTGTAAAATATAGCAGGTATATGTTTTACTGCATCTAGTCTAAATCCTGTTGGCTTTGCTGTTTCTAAAAACCATTTTCCCCATCTCTTGCATTCTTCTACAACTTCTTTATTATTAAAGTCTAAGTCTGCTCCCATTAAATAGTCATAATTTCCATATTCCTCATCTACTTCTTGGTTCCACTGTTTGTCTTTGAATTTAAATATAGCATGTTCTCCATTTGCATTGTTATAATCAATTCCATCAAAATGCGTCCAATTCCATTCAAAACTTGAATATTTATGTTTTCTGTTTGGAAATGTAAATTTAGTTGCTACTTTTACCATTTCATCTTGTGTTGTTAGCTCTATGTTATGATTTCCAAAATCTACTTTTTTTGCTGGAATTGTCTGTATTGCATCTGCTCCCATTTTATGGTTTAGCACTATATCTGCATAACTTTCTATTCCATTTTGCTTTAGCACTTCTATCATTTCTATATATTCATCTTTAGAACCATATTTGGTTTTCACTGTACCTTTTTGGTCAAATTCCCCTAAGTCATATACATCATAAACTCCATAGCCTACTTCATCTTTTCCACCAATTCCTTTAAATGCTGGTGGCAACCATAAGGCTGTTATTCCTATTTTTGATAATTTTTCTACTTCTTTTATTATTTGATTCCATAACTGTCCATTACAGTTTAAATACCATTCAAAATATTGCATTATTATTCCATTTATTTGTTTCATTTGTATATTACCTTCTTTTTTTTACTATTCTATTATATAACATAAAACAGCCTAAAACAAGACATAATTTTTATTTTAGCACTTGTTTTTGCTTAATTTAATTTTATTATTTTTTAATTTTCTCTTTATTTTTACATTTTTTTATGATAAAATACTTTTAATTTATAAAAATGTCAAAAGATAAGTTTTAGGAGGATTTAAAATGGATTTTAAAAAATGTAGTAGATGCGGAAGTTTTTATGTATCAAATGGTAATGTATGTCCTAAATGTAGCCCTAAAGACAATTTAGAATTTTCAACATTTAATTCATATATTAATGAACACGGTTTAGATGAATCAATTGATACAATATCAGGTAATACTGGAATATCTGTAAAAAATTTAAATAGATTTATAGAATACAATAAGCTTGAGCAAAATGGTAATGTTAATTTAAATAAAAAAAATAATAATAATGGAATAACATTTTTAATATAATTTAAAAAGCACAAAATATAATGTAAATTATAATTTTGTGTTTTTTTATTTACTTTTTTGAACAATATCTATTATGTCTGATAGATACTTGCCAATTACTGGAATATTTAGTTGCACAATTCTTTGTAATATCATAACTAAAATTGCTGTAATTAATGTAACTCCTATTCCTATTCCAACACCTCTAAAAATCCCGTGCAATTAAATTTCTTTTTATTATTTCTTTTTTATTTCCTAAAATATAAGCAATTTCTTTTATATTTGCTTTTTCTAATGTACTTGATAAATCTTCTATTGATTTATCTAACAATTTATAATTTTTCTTCTTTATAAACATAAAAATCCACCTTGTATATATAGTGGATTTTTCATGTGATTTTTATACTTATAAATTAATTATTGTTGTTTGTATTGTTTTTGGCATTAGTATTTGTCTCTATTGTATTTACAGTATTTTCTGTACTATTTGAATTTTGTTTTTTCTTTTCTTCTTTATTTTCCATTTCTTCTAATGAGTTTATTAATGTTTGCAATTTTTGTATATCTTTTCCCATCATTTCCCAATTTTGATTTTCATTTGACTGTGTTAAATTATTATTTGCTTTTATTATTGCTTCTATTAGTCCTTGTATATCATCTGTATTTTCAACTTCAATGTCAACCGCATATTGTGACAGCAATTTTTGCAAGGCTAAATTTAAATTATCACCTATTGCAACCTTATTTCCTGAAGCAACAATTACCTTTTTTAACACTGGTATGTCTGATTTTTCGTTAAGCATTGTTTGATAAACTGGTTCTACATATAGTATTGTATTTTCTATTGGAACCACTATCATTTTCTTTGTAATTTTAGTACCTGATACATTTATTGTAGATAATTCTGAGGCTATTGCTTCATCTTCTTCTATTTGTTTGTCTAATTGCATTGGTCCTATTACATTACTATCTTGAGAATATTTATATAATGTTAATTTATTATTACCATTTTGATTTACTCCTACTAAGTAAGATATTAAATTTTGCTTGTCTTTTGGATTATATACTTGCACTAACCCTAAATCACTTTCATTATTTTTTGTCTTTACCATTGTATATGTTGCTTCCATTTTTGTTCCTGTTGATTTTGAATTTGTAGTATTATTAAATTTTGAAATTTCCCATAGATCATCTTCTCTATATAATACATCTGGTTTAACATTATGATATATTTCTAACATTTTAGCTTGAACATCATATAAGTATTTTGGATATACAAAATGGCTTGATATATCTTCTGGTATTTGCTCTTCTTTTTCTTTAAAAAGATTTGGATATATTTTTTCATATGCCATTGCTATTGGGTCTGTTCTATCTGTAATATAAAATGATATTGTTCCATCATAACTATCTACTAATACTTTTACTGAATTTCTTATATAATTTATTTTTTCTTTTGTATTGTCGTGTTCTATATATGTATATTGTGAATATGGATAGTTGCTTGATGTTGTATAAGCATCAATAACCCAAATTATTTTTCCTTCATTATTTACTACAGTATATGGATTTTCATCATATATTAGATATGGTAACGCTTTTTTTGCTCTTTCTATAACATTTCTATTTACTAGTATTTTACTATTACTTGTTACATCTCCTGAAAATGCTAAATTTAAATTTCCTTTTTCCATTCCTAAAACTAGTTTATCTAAAAATCCTAAATTTAAACCTGCTTTTCCAGTATATGATGTTGTTACTTCATTTCCATTTTCATCAGTATAGTCATATTCTTGTTTGTTATTTACATTTGTTGCTATCATATCTTCAACTTCAAGCCCGAAGTACATTCTAGGTTGTGTTATATTTATTTTATTATCTTTTCCAATAATATCTTTTTGTACATATTCAAGTGTTCCATTTTCTGTAACTGATGATGCTTTTGCAATTATTTGTCCCATTCCATGTGTATATTCATATGTTTTACTGTTGTATGTTCTATCTTTTCTTGTTACTTCCCTTGGTGCTATATATAAAAGTTTGTTTTCTCCATCTATTTTATATTTTGCAATGTTTACAGATTGATATGTATAGTGTCCTGTTTCTGTTTGACTATCTTTTAATGTTTTTAACACTGATTCTTTGCTTACTATTGCTACATTTTTTATAACATCTTGATTTGAATTTACTTCCTCACTTGTTATTGTTCCTGTATGTGTTAAATTATTTTCTTCTATATTTATATTATATGCATTTTTAGTATTGTCTATATTATATTGTAAATAGTCTTTTTCTTTGTCTAATTTATTTGAATTAACAAATATTAGATCAAAACCAACAATTACTATAAATAGCCCTACTAAATAGCCTGGAATTACAGCAAGATGTTTTAAAACTCTTTTTGCTTTCCAATTTTCAATATTTGATGTTGCTTTAAATACTGCAATTACCATAACTACTGCAAATATTGCATAACCCCATAATTTTACTGTACTTTGCGTATAACCTGCACCTATTATTTCTGTGTTTCCATTTACTGTTAGCATATTTTCAAATAAAATATTTTGTGTATTTAACATTATAAGCATTGCTATTCCAATTGCTATAAGTCTTATATTTCTTACAATTTTTTTAAGTAATAAACTTGTTTTTAAAACTTCTCTATCTATTCCGTCAAAATATTTATTAAACACTATTATTACATATACTGCTGAATATATTGTTGCAAATACTATAAATAAAATTATGTATAATAATATTGTTTCAATTAATGGCTTTTGAAACATATAGTATGCTATATCCATATTAAATATTGGATCTGTTATTCCAAATGAAGTATTTCCTATGTATAAAATTATTTTTTGCATTATTGCTGAGCCCATTATCACACTTAATAGTGTTGCTACTATAAGTGAAATTGATTTGTTTGGAAGTTTTGGCATTTTACTTTTTTCTTTTTCAAAAAATATTTTTACACCTTTTCTTATTCCCCTATTTATTAAATACATAAGAATATATATAGCTACAAAACAAACTGCATAAATTGTATATCTATATTGCATATTAGTAAAAAATACTTGTTCATAATTTTGCCCTAATTCTTTATATTCTAAATAGCTTCCTCTTAGTGAAATATAACTAATTACTAAAAATAGCAAAATAAATACTATTACTAGTATCATTCTTATTTTGCTTTTTTTGTTATCTTTGGTGGTTGAATTTTTTTGAATATTTTCTTCCATTATTTTTCCTCCTAAATTATTGCCTTTACAAAATCTTCAGAATTAAATATTTCCATATCATCTATTTGTTCACCAATTCCTATAAATTTTACAGGTATTTTATTTTCTTCTACTATTCCTATTACAACTCCACCTTTTGCTGTTCCATCTAATTTTGTAAGTACTAACCCTGTAATATCAGCTTCTTGCTTAAATGCCTTTACTTGTTGTATTGCATTTTGTCCTGTTGTTCCATCTATTACTAATAATACCTCTTTGTCTGATTCTGGCATTTCTTTATTTATTACTTTTTGTATTTTGTTTAATTCATCCATTAAGTATTTTTTATTGTGTAATCTTCCAGCTGTGTCTACTATTAAAACATCTGCATTATTTGTTTTAGCAAGTTTAATTGCATCATATACAACAGATGCTGGATCTACTCCTTCTTGTTTTTTTACTATTTCTGAGTTTGACCTTTTGGCCCATATTTCTAGTTGTTCTACTGCTGCTGCTCTAAAAGTATCTGCTGCTGCTATTACCACTTTTTTACCTTGTTTTACTAGGTTATTTGCTATTTTTCCGATTGATGTTGTCTTTCCTACTCCATTTACCCCTACTACTAGTATTACTGATGGTTTTGTGTCTAGTTTTAATTTAATATCTGCTATATCTAGTATTTTTTTCATTTCTTCTCTTAGTGCTTGTTTTACTTGTTCTGGTTCTTCTATTTTTTCTTTTTTTATTCTTTGTCTTAAATTTTCTATTATTTTTACTGATGTTTCCATTCCTATGTCTGACATTATTAAAGCTTCTTCTAACTCGTCTAAAAACTCTTCATCTACTTTTCTAAATGCAGAAAATACATTATTTATTTTTTCATCAAATGATTTTTTTGTTTTGTTTAATCCTTCTTTTAGCTTATCAAAAAACCCCATGTTTCCTCCTTGTTTTTTTCTTTTTTATTTAAACTTTTTATAGTATATCATATTTTTATTTATTTGTCTTGATATAACAAAAATTTTTTGGAGATTTTATACTTACTATTTATTTTTTTATTTAGATATAATAATATTTTCCTAAAGAAAGGAAAGGAATAAATGTGGAAGAAAAATTAGTTTATCAACATTTTTTTTAATATTAGCAATAATTGAAAGAATTGAAAATATAAAAGATGAAGCACCATTTAATAATAGATATTATTTATCGGAACATTTTAAAAAAATATTTGATGAATTAGATATATTATTGTTCCCTATTATTTCTAGTAAAAACTTAGAAAAAGTTTGTAATATATGCGATGGACTTATTATAACAGGAAGTTGTATTGATATTCCACCACATTATTATAACGAAAATCCTGTTCCAAATAAAAATTATGATATAGACGAATTCAAATTAGATAAAGAGGTAATTAAATTATTTTCTAATGCTAACAAGCCAATCTTAGGTATTTGCGGGGGGCTTCAGTCAATAAATGTATATTTTGGTGGTAGCTTAAATCAAAAAATTGAAAATCACGATTTAAAAGATAAATTACATAAAATATATGTTAAAGATGGTACTTTTTTAAATTCAGTATACAAAGAAAATATTAATGTTAACTCATACCATAAACAGTCTATAAAAGATGTTGCAAATCAATTTATAATTTCTGCAAAATCTGATGATGGAACAATTGAGGCAATTGAAAAAGGAAATATTATTGCAGTTCAATGGCATCCTGAAGAAATGAATGACATTTTATTCTTTAAAAAATTTATAAAAACTTTCTTTGATTAATGGTATTAGAATTCTAATATATAATTTATACAGAAACATAAATTCAGTGATGCCTAGACATAAATTTCATTCCAAATATAAAAAGAGGATTAAATTATTTTGATAATTTTTTCTTTTTTTTTTTTATCATTTATATAAAATAAAAACTTACAAACTTTCAAGTCCGTAAGTTGATTTCAAATGGAGCGAGTAAACAACAAGTTACAAACTAAGTTCTCTTTCTGCATATAATTATATATAAAATTTCAGGGGATTTCAATCGGATTATATGAATTTTCAAGAATTTATAGTATAATTTTGTTATAAAAATTTAACATTAGGAGGTAAGTTATGGGTAATGAATTTATTAAACAAAGGACTGTAAATATGAATGAAAAATATATTATAGAACAGTATAATCACACAAAAAATGATTTTAATGACGTATGGAAAATTGAATCACAATATTTTAATCCTAAAATGATTTCACCAGTTAGTCAGGTAATTAATTGGGACAGGAAGAATAAGGACATACATATATTTGTTAAAGATAAAAATACTTGTAGTGTGGTAGGAGAAATAACACTTCTTCCGCTTACCAAAAAACAATATGAAAATTTTATTACAAATAAACTTGAAGATACAGATATAGATGAAGTTAATCTAATTAATTATGAAGATGAAATGGAGTGTTATCTATTATTTTCCGCAATAGCGATAGATTTAAAATATAGAAATGATAGAAGAGTTTTAAGTAATCTTTTAAAGGGACTTATCGCTAAAATAAATTCATTGCAAGAAAGAGGAATAGTATTTAAAAATATGTGTGCAGAAGCTATAACTTCTGATGGAAGTAAGTTTATTAAAGGATTTTTAGATTTAAAAGAAGTAACAAAAACAAATGAAGGATATACAATTTATAGTTTTAATGATAAAAATGATATGGATAAGTGGCTTAAGATTTTTCCTTCATATATAAAAGAATATGATTTGAAAACAGAGAAGATAAATATGAAATTAACAAGTAAAGAGGCTTAGATTTGTAAAATGAAAATATTGTTAAAACTTCAAGTGATAAATGATATCAACTGTTTAGCAAATGATAGAGATTATACTGATTCAAGTAGTCAAAACTACGAGTTTATAAAAAAATATATAAAAAATTTATGAAAAAATAATTAATTTATGTGATTTGATGTGTACTGATAAAATATATACAGTAGATAAAAGATTAAGCTACCAAGTACATAAAAATACGCATTATCATATAAAAGAAGTATATAAATTAAAAGAGTACTTTGATAATTTACTAAGATATAATTTGTATGATTTGTTTCCAGCAAACTTTCAAGTCCGTAAGTTGATTTCAAATGGTGCCTTAACTATACACGTATGCAAAATTAAGACTATAATAATTGATTAAATCACTCTGATAAATCACTTATATTATTTTATTATATATTTTCAAGGGAGTATATGAATTTTTTATAATTTGGTGTATAATTTAAATAATTAGAAATTTAAATATAAATTATTGCAAAAACATAAGGAGTTAAGATATGAAAAAAATTATATTCACACATTCTATAAATAGTATTGTAAGCAAATTTACATCATTATTTTTAGCAATATATTTTTTAAAGATTACAGATGGCAATTTTATCAGTGTTGTATTATATTACACATTAAAATACTCACTAAATGCTATATTTTCATTTTTGTCACTAAAATTCCTAAATAAAAACAATGTTTTGAAATTTTATCGTATAGGCTTATTTTCAAATGGTTTTTGTTTATTTGTTTTATTACTTTTAGGAAACAATGTAAAAGACTATATCTATCTATTTGCCGTACTCGATTGTGCAACTAGTTTGTTATATTGGTCAGCATATAAAATGATTTTGTATAATTTTAAAAATGATTCACAATTTAAAAAGATATTTTCATATAACAGCATGGTTACAAGCCTTATTTCTATTATATCAACAATTGGAATGGGATATATAATTGTAAATGCTTCTTATTCTGTATTATTTGTTATAATAATTACACTTGTTCTTATTGCTGTTATCACTTCATTTTATTTTGATAAATATACATTTAATATTAATCCTATAAAAATTTCAAATATGAAATATGCTTTTAAGGATAAACAAGCTAAAGAAATTTATAAAATTGTTTTTTTAGAAGGAATGGGATTTAGAGGCGGATTAGATACAACTGTTACATTTATTATATTTTTGACTTTAGGTTCGGAATCTAGTTTAGGAAATTTGAATGCACTATTTGGTTTACTTGGGCTTATTACATCCTTGTTAGTAAAAAAATATCTAAAAGAAGAATCTAATAAGAAAGCTTTTCTTATATCTGCTTTATCAATATTAATAGTAACGATTCCAATTATCTTCACCAATTCTTTTACAATGTTTATTATTTATAACATAGTATTTAATATAGCATATAAAATAACTCAAATATTAGTTGATACTGCTGTATTTAATATAAGTTCTAATCAAACATTAACAACTTACCAACTTGAATATACATACCTTAGTGAAGTAATTCATGGATTTGGTAAAGCTTTTAGCGAATTAATATTACTAATTCCTGTTGTATATGCTTTTAATATAAACAACTTAAGAATAGTTGCTGCAATTTTATCGTTTAGTATCATCCTTCAAATGATTGTTTATAATAAGTATTGTAAAAATTATTTAAAATAGTATTATTTTATTTTTTAGTCATTATATTAATATCCTCACAATGCTTTTAGCTTGTGAGGATATTAACTTTTATTTATTATAATACATTTATTTTTTTATCTTGCTTCTCCTCTATGTCTTTTTTTCTATATATCTTAGATAAAGCTAATCTATAAATTATACTTCTAGAATAGAAATCAATAAGATTTACTATACCAAAAATATATAATGAAAAAGAAGTATTTATAAATAATAGACATATTAGAAATCTTATTATAACTCCAATAGTAGATCCTATCAGTAATATATATGACTTTCCTTGAGTAATACATAATGTTTTATACGTTTCATATGGATATAGACCCAATATAGCAATTGAGTAAAATATAATATATGGAAAACATCTATATAATGGTAAACTTCCATGTGATATTAATAAATAAATAAACGCAAATACAAAATTTAATATGATAATTAATGGAAAGCAACTTTTCTTCATATTCATACAATTGTTATATTGTTCTTCATATGTTTTACCCTCAGGAACCTTAATCATTAAAGTTGCCTGATATGCATTTGTGATTATTTCTAAGGTCAAACATACAGAATAGCAAATAGTGTGTATTCCGTATTTTTCAGTTCCCATATAACTTGCAATTACTCCATATAATAATAAGAATATTCTAGATAATACTCTTTCTGAAGCATATGCCAAGCCATATTTAATTACATTTTTTAAAGACTCCTTACTTGGAAATTCAAATTTTAAATTTAGCTTATATAGCATATATACAATTGAAATGCACCAAGACACTATGGTTGCAATAAATAATAGTTTTAAATCTCTCGTAAATATATATGCCATAGCGTCTAATCCTATTAAAGATATATAATAAACAATTAAACTTTTTCTGTATAATTTTAACATTCCTTTAAGTCTTATTAACTCAAATATTCCATTTGCTAGCCTTCCAAATATTACATATACTGTATAAAAATTTAATAATATATATAACATTTCTCTTTGTATTTGGCTTAAATTAAATATATTTACTATCATACTTTTAGAAATAAAAACGATAACTCCCATTAGCAATCCAAATATGATATTAAACCATAAATATTGCCATTCATTCTTTCTTATTGTCCTATAAGTATATGTACCTATTTCTCCAAACGATTTAAATATTGAATCTATTAATAAGAAACTTCCAGTTACTATTATAGCGTCAACACTAATTAAATTATTAAAAGCTGAATCAATACTATCAGCTATACTCATAAATATAAAACTTACTAAAATTGATATAAATTCTTTCATTGGTTCGTCCCCTTTTACATTCAGCAAAATTATACTATAAACGACAAAAAATTACTATATATAAATATATTTTTTACTTTTTTAAATTTTGGTAAAGAACTTTATAATGTTATTTCCAATAAATATATTACCACCAAATTACGTCAAAATTACGTCAAATCGTAATAAAGGGATACAAGCAAATCGTTGTATCCCTTTATTATCATTGGAGCGTTTGTCGTGGTTATTTGCGAAAAAAGCTCCAAAATTTCCGTTCTTTAATCAACTGTAAATACATTTTATCATAAGACTTTTAAAAAGTATACTCCCATATTAAAAATTTTCTTCAAATTTCTAGTTTTTTACAATTTTTATGTTATAATATCTATAGTTTTTTAGAATTATGCAGTTAACGACTGCACAATTTAGAAAGTGAGGAAATTTTGAAAAGTATAGATAATAATTCATATAAAGAAATCTTTGATAATATAAAATTAGAATTTCCAGACATTAAAGGTTTTTCAATTAGAAATTTAAAGAATATGAAGAAATTTGCAGAAGAATACTCTGATTTTGAATTTGTGTAGTCAATAACTGCACAAATTACTTGGACTCACAATGTATTACTGCTTGATAGAATTAAAGATATTGAAATTAGAAAATGGTATATTAATGAAACAGTAAAAAATGGTTGGTCTGTTAATATATTAGAAATGCAAATAAATAGTAAATTATATGAAAGACAAGCTATTTCTGAAAAAGTATCTAATTTTCCTAATACACTACCAGATGTTCAAAGTGATTTAGCATTACAAACAATGAAAGACCCTTATATTTTTGATTTTATATCTTTAAAAGGAAAAGTAAAAGAACTAGAAATAGAAAATGCTATGATAAATAAAATTAAAGATGTTCTAATAGAATTAGGTAATGGTTTTGCATTTGTAGGAAATCAATATAAATTGACTGTTAGCAATAAAGACTACTTCATAGATTTATTGTTTTATCATTTAAAATTAAAGTGTTATATTGTAGTAGAATTAAAAGCTAGAGAATTTGAACCTACTGATGCAGGACAATTAAACTTTTATTTATCTGCAATAGATGATTTAGTAAAAGATGAAAATGATAATCCTAGTATTGGATTACTTCTATGCAAAACAAAAGATAAATTTACAGCAGAATATGCATTAAAAGATATTAATAAGCCTATTGGAGTTAGTGAATATAAATTATTAGAAGATATACCAGAATATTTACAATCGCAATTACCCAAAGCAGAAGATATAGAACTGCATATTAAAGAAATAGAATAATAGAACTATTGAATTAAAAGATAAAATCCATATCTGACATTTGAAAATTAGTCAGATATGGATTTTGCATTAGATAGCAAGAATTAGCAGATTACAACCAGCGAACGAACGGCTGAATCCGAAGCGAACATGCTTGGGCTTAAACATTTCACGAATAGAATTAATCACAAATTCATATTCAGGTGAAGCGCAAATAATTAAATTTGCATCGTCCCAGTAGCCAATTACTCCTGCCTCCTTGGTTGCTCTAATCATTCCAGAATCTAATTTGGCATAACTGCCAAATTTTATTGCTTTTACACCTTCTGATTCAATGATTTCCAGTTCTTTAGGAATCTTGGTAATTGTTCCGTTTTTGCCTGTTGCTCCAAATTGTCTTGCCATAGGTTCAATGCCGAAATCTTGCTCTCCACAGAATGCGTAGGAAAGACATACACCTTTTAAAATTCCTTTACATTCTTCAGGTACTGGCTTTTTTTCGTCATCGTGCCGATACTTTTTGAACTCGATGGTTCTGCCATCTTCAGTAAGAAGATAAGTTTCAGGCGATACGTGACTCAAATCCATCATGATAATACCTCCTAACAATTGTTATTGGGTCTAACAACTTGCTATATTATTTAATTCGCATAGCAACGAAAGATATAAGTATTATACCATGTTTTTATGTTAATTTCAATAAATTCCTCCAAATTTACCTTGTATTTAAGATTTTATAGATATCAGCTAACACTTCATACGCAAAATCACTTTGTTCTTTTTCTGTCATTTCCATTACTTGTGCAGACATTAAAAGCAAATGTCTATATTCAAGAAAGTTTATCATTCCATATTTATTATAGTTTGTATCAAATATTCTTAATATTTGTTTTAATAATTTTAACATTTTATCACTTTTAATTTTTATATAATCACTTTCAAATATATTTATTGCAAGTCTTAATTTATCTGCAAATTCCAATGTTTCATAATACCTTACTAATTTTATTACTTTTTCACTATTATTTTTTAATATCATAATTTTCACCACCTTTCATATTTCTTGTTTTTTACGTTTTTGTTATCAATATAGTCAATATCATCTTGTCTTAAAATATTATCTTTTTTCATTGCTTCATACACTTTTTTATAACTTTCATCAGCATAATATCTAACTCTGTTTTTAAAGAATTTCATAAACTTATTCCATAAATTTTTAAATACATTCAAATGTTTAATTTCTTTTTCTTGACTAGAAATAGTATTTTTTGCAATACCTAAATCTGCTTTTAATTCCTTTATTTCAAAGTCTTTTTGTATAATAGTTCTATTAAGTGTTCTAACTTCATTGTTGTGTTCTTTTAAATCTTTTTCATATTCTTTCATAATAATATCTAAATCATTAACACCTTTAATAGATTTTGTAGTATCTCTAACTTTTGAAATATAACCTTTTATGGTTTCTAGTTGTTCATTTGAAATAGTATAATTCTTTTTGTTTACTAGATTAGGCTTTAGAGTAGTTATTATATTTTCTAGTTTATTGCTTTCAATATCTACTATATTTGTTTTTTCATTTGCTTGTTTTAACCTTTGTTTATTCTTTTCATAATCTTTTTTCATTTGTCTATAATTAGTCATTTTATTAACTGGTATATCAAAGTTTCTGCCTAGTTCTTTTTCTTTCAGTTTGTAATCAACTTCATAATATTTATTAAAAGATTTTATACAGTTAACTCTCATTTTATCCTGCAGTTTTGAAAGAGAAGTTTTTGTAAATATTTGAGATTTTGCAACTTGTTTTCTCATTCCATTTTTATAGCCATCTTTTACAGGAACACCAACTATATGCATATGAGGAGAGAGGCTTTGTTCTTCAAAGTGTATTACTGCATTGGCGACTTTAAACTCTGGTACAAATTGCATTAAATCATATACTTGTTCTTTATATACATTAGTCATTTTTCTTCTGTAGATAATGTCTTTATCATTCCAAAATTCCATATCTCCAAGTTCAATTATTAGTTCACAAGCTAAATCTCTATTAGAATTTCTTGATATATGATTAAAGTAATTATCTATTTTTCTATCATCTCTTGTTTGCTTTTTGTTATATTCAATTCTTGCTTTTTCAAATTCTTGTAAATATAAATTCTTAACATCATTTATTAAATTGTTTGTTCCATAGATATTACAAATCATATCTGTTTTATGGTCGTATTCTCTATAATTATGATTATTAACTTTTGATAACTGACCACTATTTTGTATAGAATGATTACTAAATGAAGTTGTGTTTGATGGATTCTTTTTTGCTAATTCTTTTGCTCTTTTTGTTTTATTTTTATTGTTTCCTAAGTGAATTGTATAGGATAACATCTCACTCAATTTTCTTGCTCCTTTACATACAGGATTTTGACTTGTCAAAAATCCTAACCCCCTATGAGTTTTGACATCCTATCAAAACTCGGGGGGGCTCTGCGAGGCATAAAATTTTTCTAAAACTAGAAAAATTTTATCAAATTAACTATCGCCACTTTCATTGCTTTGCAACAAAACGTGCCACGTTAATTTGTTTTAGCATACCTTCGCAGGAGTATAAGTGACTGCTCCTATTGTATATGTGTCTTTCTCTTTTATAGGAAACGAATTATCATTTTGCAGAGCAACCATTCTAATAACATTTTCATCTTTGCTGTTTAGCTCAAATTTCATTATCTCGTGTTTTAATTCTTCATTACTATCAATTTGAAATAACTCATAAAATTCTATATCAAAATATTTATTCATTCTGTTTATATAATCATCAAATTGTTCTTGATTTATATTTACACTTGTCCTAATTTGTTGTTCTTTGCCATCTATTGCAATTGGGGCATATAGGTCTAATATACCAGCTTCAAATAATTTTGAAATCTGACTAGCATAACTACTTCTAAAATTTATCTTATCAATATAAAAGTCGCCATTTTCATCTTTTAATAATGTCATTGATTCAATAAACTTTGAAATAAATTCTTGTTTTTCTTCTTTTGATTTTTTATTCCATTCAGCTTTTAAAACTTTATCTAAATTATTTGTTCTTATTAGATTTTCTCTTTCAATATCTCTGTCTGCCATTAGTTGTTGTGGGGTAAAAGAAAAACTATTTACATTTAAACTTTCATATTTTTTAGTTTCTAGTAAATTTATCTTTTCTTCAATTATTTTATAATCTGCTGAGAAATCTTCCATTTCAACAATGCCACTTAAATATGCTTTCTTTATTCTTTCTTTTTGTTGTTTTAATGTTTGTATTTCTTTATCAAATTTTTCTGTATCAGTTTCTTTTTTATCAGCCAGTACAGGAAGAAAATATTTCTTAACTGCCATATCATATTCTACTAAATCTAATATAAATTCTTCTAAACATTGTTCAACTTTATCTTCTCTATAATAAATCTTACAGTGTTCACAGTTATAATACATATATTTTCTTTTTGCACCTCCAGAGCCTTTGCATTTCATTATTCTGCTACATTCAGGACATTTAAGTCTTTGAAAGAATAGATAAACTCTATCTCTAGTATAAGCTCTTTGATTTTTTTCTTTTTGCATTTGTGCTTCTTCCCACATAGCACGAGTTATTATAGGTTTAACTACATTCATAAAAATAGTAGTTTCTCCATTAGTTTGTTTGCTAATACTTCTATGTTGTTCATAATCTCCCATATAAACTCTATTATCAATCATTCCCATAATTGTAGTATCTCGCCACTTTTTAGGGTATAGGACTTTTTCTTTATTTAGAATATTACTAATTTGCTGATAACTTTTACCTTCTAAATACATATTAAATATTCTTATTACAATATCTTTTGTAGTTTCATCTATTACAGTCTTTTTATTTATATCTTTTTTATAGCCAAGTGGTATTTTGCCAGGCAAATGTCCAGATTTTATAGCACCATTTAATCCGAACTTTGTTCTTTCACTTACTATTTCAATTTCTAATTGTGATAATACTGTTAGCATTCTTACAAAAAATCTTCCGTTAGCAGTAGAAGTATTAACATCATCTCTATCACATACTAGATAAGTACTGTGTTTCTCTAATACTGCAATTAGTTCTTCTAAATCACGAACTGAGCGAGTAACTCTATCTAACTTGTATGCTACAATATAATTAATTTTCCCTTTCTTCATATCTGATAACATTTCTTGAAAAGCAGGACGATTTTTAATATCTTTTGCTGATATTCCTGCATCTTCATAGATTTTGAATACTTCGTATTCTTTGAATTTACAAAGTTGTAATAGTTTTTCCTTTTGTTCTCTCAAACTAAATCCTTCTCTAGCTTGGTCTTCTGTACTTACACGGATATAAATTCCTGCAACTTTTCTTTCTTCATTCATAGTATTAAATTCCTCCCTTCGATTCGAATAGAAAGGCATTTAATATAAAAATAAGTGCCAGATAGCGCAAGGCTATTGACACTTAAAGAGTTTCATAATTTATTTTTCCTTCTTTTTAACAACACTAATAAAACAAAATAAGGTATTTTTTAAAAAACTCTAAAAATTAATGCCTTGCTATGTATTCCTGTAGTTTGGACAAAGGGTATTTCGTCCTTAAATCTTTAACATAAAAATAATCATGTTCATTAAAGAACAGATACAGGCAATCTTTAATGATTACTCTATGTGGCTCAACATATGCCAAATTTGTATGTTCTATTATTCTTAAACAACCTTCTATCACTACTTGTTGCTCAAGTTCTATAGAACTAAATTTGCAAGCCCATTCAATTTTAGAGAGTAATTCTCTACTTATCTTGTTTTTCTTTTTTACGATACTAATCATATCACACCAACCTTTCCTTTTCAATAAAAAGCGACAAAAAAAATTGACTTTTTACAGTCGATTAAATTTTTCGTCTGGTGCGACGATTTTACCTTTTGGAGCGATTACGGAGCAGGTATGCGAAAAAATATATCTGCAAATAGTAATGCGCTTTTTTTATATAATTCGATTTATATGATTATAATTTAACATAGTTTTTAACTTTTATCAATAGAAAAGAATTTTTTTGTAATTTTTCTAAATATTTTATAAAATTATGGTAAAATATAGAAAATAGTATAGGAGATTATAATATATGGATTATGAAAGATTGCCTGTTATTTTAAAAAGATATTCTTTTATTGAAAAAATGAGAGTTTTACAATATTATTCAAAGCAAATTATGAATATTAATGGGATAGAATTAACTTCAGGACAACCAATGGCGTGGGAACTTGAAACTTTCTTATTATTTGCAGTCAAAGCAGATGAATATAACGATAATGATTTTAAAGGTAAAAATATAAATAAATTTATTGAAATGATTAATTGTATAAAGGAGCATCAACATCCTACTTTGGTTAATAAAATTGGAACAATTGAATTTGCTGACTTTTTGTTAATTGCACTTGGTTCTACACAATTTGATATTCAAACTTACAATATATATAAATATTATAGATATAATTATTTTTTTACATATGTTTCAGATAAAATTGATATGAAAAAAGAATTTTATAAAAAATTTAATGTTGATTATAATTCTTTTTTAGAATTAGGGTCTATTTTAAGTTTCTTTTGTTCATTAAAAGTTAATTTAGACCCTCAAATATTAAGATATATTATTTTAAAATATTCAAAAGCAACAAGTTTACTAAGACTTTCTAGAGAAGCTTTTCAAAAAGAAATAGATAAATTTTCTGATAGCATACACGATTATTTATATTGTGTTAGACCTTCATACGTTTATCCATTCATAGAATATAATGGAATAGTCAATTTACCATTACCTCATTGTATTCCAAGAGCTATAACAGATTCACTTTTATATAGATTAACAGATTCTAATTCAGAGCTTAGAAGTTTATTTGGAAAGAATGTATTAGAAGATTATCTATTTGAAATACTAAATAAATCTTTTTTGTTTGACGAAGTCTTGAAAGAGCAATGTTATAAAAAGAAACATAATGCTTTAAAAACCTCTGATGTAATGTGTAGGAAAAATGATAATTATATTTTTTTTGAATGCAAATCTACAGTTCCTTATGCTAAAACAAGATGTTTAGATGAAAATTATATCAAACAAGAAATAGATAAAATTAGCAATTATGTACTTCAATTATATAAACAAGTACGTTTAGATTTTAAAAATATTTATAATTTTTTTGAGAACGATAAGGAAGTTATATTTGATTATAACAATTGTTTTGGAATAGTAGTGCTATTAGAAGAATCCTATATTAGAAGGGAGCTTATATATAAAGATGTAGCAAAAAAATTAAATATAGACACAAGTGGTGATTTGTATAATTGGATTATAAATCATATTAAAATATGTAATTTATATGATATAGAGAGATATGTTTTTACTAATACAGATATTATAAAAGCATTAAAAAAGCAAATAAAAACAAAGTCACCATATGACTATGCTCTATCAAATTCTAAGACTAATTCTATACTAAAAAATGATAATGTATATTCTTTCAAAAAAAATATTATTAACAGCATAAGAGAAATTACTGATGAACTAGTTAAGGTTGGACTTTTGAAAAAAAATTAAGTATATTTTATCAAAGTGAAAGTCTAGATTTGTCTGATTTTTCATAAGTTATTTACAATATTATAGAATATTTTTACAATTTTTTTAATAAATATTGATTTTAAAACTTTTGTTTGGTATAATGACTGAAATAAATCGTTATACCATTAAAAAAAGGAGGTTAAAACATGGCAGAATTAAGTGTTTTAAATCAAAGGATATCTTATATAAAAATTGATGATGAAGATTATATATCAATTACTGATATGTTAAAATCAAAAGATGGAGATTTCTTTGTTTCAGACTGGCTAAGGAATAGAAATACTATTGAGTTTTTAGGTATTTGGGAAGAAATTCATAATCCTAATTTTAATTATGGCGAATTCGCCATAATTAAAAGTCAAGCAGGTTTAAATAGTTATAAAATAAGTGTAAAAGAATGGACAGAAAAAACAAATGCGATTGGAATAATATCAAAAGCTGGAAGATACGGTGGAACTTATGCTCATAAAGATATTGCTTTTGAATTTGGAATGTGGATTAGTCCAAAATTCAAACTATTATTGATAAAAGAATTTGAAAGATTAAAAGCAGAAGAACAAAAGCAAATAGGTTGGAATGCCAAAAGAGAACTTTCTAAAATTAACTATAGAATACATACTGATGCTATTAAAAATAATTTAGTACCTAAAGAATTAACTAAAAATCAAATAAACTTTGTTTATGCAGAAGAAGCTGATGTATTAAATATGGCTTTATTTGGTATGACAGCAAAAGAATGGCGTACTAAAAATCCTAATTTAGATGGAAATATAAGGGATTATGCAACAATGAATGAATTAATATGTTTAGCAAATTTAGAAAATTTAAATTCTGTTTTTATAAATGAAGGATTAAAACAATCTGAAAGACTTGAAAAATTAAATAAAATAGCTATTTCACAAATGAAAATTTTAAATGATACAGATATAAAGTATTTGAAATAAATATGTATCTGTTTTGCCATTTTTGATAAAAAAGTAAGGGGAATCCCTGGTATAAAAGATTTCCCTTACTTTTTTTAGACAAATTCGGGTTATTACTTGTCTTGTACCTGGCTGATAAATTCAGGACTTAATGTATGTCCCACAATTCCATCAAATCGAATCTCTCGTTTACACGATGGACAAACAAGACAAAACATTGGATGTTTTTCTCCAGGAATGGTTTCTTTTCTTAAATCTTCTGGTCCTTCAACCGTAATAACTTTTTTACAGTCTTTGCACCAAACGTCAAATTCCCATCCATATGGAGTATTCTTAATTTTTGCCATAAGTTTTGAAAACCTCCCATCTTTGTTGTAATTCCTCAATATCTATCGGTGTAGATATTGAGGATCTGTTTCGTAGCACAGTTCCAATATAGCCTGAATTTTGTTTCCTACAATATAGTGGTGCACTTTATCGTATTGAACTTTTCCAGACTCCATTGTCTTCAAAACTGTACCAATTTCATATGGTAGATTAACATTCATAGCTGTCCCTCCTGTCACAATAATTATTGTTATCAGTTGTTCTATACTAAACTTGCTATCTGCAAGGTAAGTAATTTACTTGCTTATTATATCAGATAAAGTCGGAAATTTCAATAGTTTTTGACATGATTTGAGGCTAATTTTTATACTTTTTGGTAAAAAAAGTATAAAAATTAGCCGATTAAATCGACTTATATAAATGTGATTGATACTCATTTTTGAATTTTCTTCAAACTTACTTATATCAATATTTTTAAGCAGTTCGGCGAAAATGCATTATGGAGCCTTAACTATACACGTATGCGAAATTAAGACTATAAGATTTGATTAAATCTCTCTGATAAATTCATTATATCAGTTCTCTAAATATTTTCAAGTGAGTATGGAAAAAAATTGTAATATAATGTATAATTTTTATAGATTAAAACTTTATTTTATATTGGAGGTTGTTATATGAGAATTGGAATAGATATTGATAATGTAATAGCAGATTTAGATAAAACATTTTTAGAAGAATTTGAAAAAGAAGATAAAAATAAAAGAAATAAAGGAATTATAAATAAAAAAGCTAAACACATTACTGAAGGAATGTTTGATTGGAGCTCAGAAGAAATAGAAGATTTTATCTGCAATAATATGGATAGAATGGCTGAAAAATTCGATTTAATAGAAGATGCTAAGGAATATATTAATAAATTATATGAAGAAAACGAGATATTTTTAATAACACATAGATCAAATCATTTTTTTAAAAATCATGAATTAGTAACTATAAATTGGTTAAATGAAAAAGGTATAAAATATGATAAATTAGTATTTACAAAAAGCAGAGATAAAAGTCCAGAGTGTATTGAAAATAGTATTGATATTATGTTTGATGATGAAGCAGATAAATGTAAATACATATTAAACGCAGGAATAGAATGTTTTTTAATGAAAACAAGATATAATGAGAATTATAGTTTAAATATTCCAATAGTAAATGGATGGAAAGAAATATATAGTTTAATCTGTGAAAAAAATAAATATAATGTAATTTTGGATACAGATACATATAATGAAGCAGATGACCAATTCGCATTATCTTACTTACTAAAAAGCAAAGAAATATTCAACATTGATGCTATAACAATAGCACCTTTTAGACATGAAAAATGGCAAGGAACAGTTTCTGATTCTATAGATGCCAGTTACAATGAAACATGTAAAATATTTGATTTATTAGGATTAAAGGATAAATCACTTATATATAAAGGTTCACGTGATTATTTAAAAAATGGATATAATGAAAGAAATTCAGCAGTTAATAAAATAATTGAAATTGCTAACAAAAATAAAAAAACATATATATTAGCAATAGGGTGTTTAACAAATATAGCATTAGCATTAAAATCTAACCCAGATATTGTTGATAAGATAGAAATTGTATGGTTAGGAAGTAACTTTTTATTTGGTACTAATAAAGATTTCAATTTTGATCAAGATGTAGAAGCGGTAAAAGTAGTTTTTGAATCAAAAGTTAAACTTACTGTTATGCCTTGTTCTCCTATAACATCGAATCTAATGACATCAATATACGAATTAGAAAGTGAATTAAAAGGCAAGAACGAATTATGCGATTATTTATGCTATAGATTTTATAATAGAGCCTATGGTCCTACTAAAAGATGGCCACTATGGGATATTAGTGTAATAGCATATATGATAAATAAAAATTGGTTTAATACAATGGAAGTTAGTTGTCCACTTATAAATACTGATAATACTTTTAAACTAACCGAAAACAGACATAGTATAAAATTCGTTAATTATTTAAATGCAAATGAAATATTTAAAGATTTGTTTAGCAAATTAACGGATAATAATTAATGTATAAAGACAATGTTGAGATGATATTGTCTTTATCGTTTTTATAATTTTTCCTCTTTTTTTGAAGACTATTATATAAAAATAAAAACTTACGAACTTTTAAGTCCGTAAGTTGATTTCAAATGGAGCTCTTAGGCAGAATCGAACTGCCGACCTACGGGTTACGAATCCGTTGCTCTACCAACTGAGCTATAAGAGCATTAGCATTTGTAATTATACAATTTATTCAAAAAATTTTCAATACAAAAGACTGAAATTTTAGTAAATTTCAGTCTTTTACATTTTATTTAAACCTTTTTCCTTTTTTTCGTCCATTACCGCTTCTTTTCCCCTTCTTTTGAAGCTCATCATCATTTTTTATCTTGCTATAATTTTCCTGTATTATAATGTTATTATTATAATCATTAAATCCCTCTTTTTTAGAGTTTTCCACATTATCTACTCCAACTTTAGGTGACTCATTTCCATTATAATCCTTTATCATTTTCTTTATAGAATCCTCATCTAAATTTCTTAAACTTTTTGGCAAAATATCTTTATCATATTTATTATCAGTATTATCATCTTCTTCATCATATTCTTTCTTGTTTTTCTTATGTTTTATAATCAATAACATTATAATTCCTAAAACCACAATAACAACTAAAGCCCTAAAAACCCATAATTTAATTTTAAGTTCTTTTACTGTTTTTCCAAATTCATTATCAACCGTATTTGAATCTATTACATTTTTATTTACATATATCTGATATGTTGCTACTTCATCACTTTTTGAATTTGTTACTAAAATTGTAATTATATTTTGTCCATTTTGCAAATTTTCATTTCCTATTATTTCAACCTTGTCACTAGTATTGTTTGTACTTGCTTTAATATCAAGATTTGATTGTTCTCCTTTAATACTAATTTCATATTTATATGTTGAACTCTCAAAGCTTGGCTCTAAATTTACTCCTTCAATCTCTAAATTTGAAAGTTCTAAATCTTTTGAGTTACTACTAGATTTAGCATCTAAATTTTCTGTAGTGTCCTGTTTTTCATTTTTAGACAATCTTTTTATATTTATTGTATATGTTTTAGTTGTTCCATCTTCTGCAGTTACTATAACATTTGCAGTATTTTGACCTTCTTGTAATTTTTTTATTCCAGTTCCTGTTAAACTTGCTTTGCTATCTTTTTTAGTTGCATATATTTCTACCTGAGTAACATTATTTGGAACTGTTACATCATATGATGTTTTGTTTTCTGAAAATCCTGTAAAATCATTTGGATTCATTCCTAAATTACTTAAATTTGCATTGCTTGATTTGGCTTTAGTTTTAGTTGTTGTGTTTGATGTATTAGATTTTTGTGCACTATTGCTACTACTATTAGAACTTGTATTATTACTTGCAAATGTAAAACCTTGTAGTAATACAACAACAATTGTAATTACAAAAAAAATGTTAATTATTTTATTTTTTTTCACTATTATTGCTCCTTTATTTTTTATTAATGTCTTTTATTTTTTATACAATTTTTCTAAAACAAGAATAAACATGGCATGTGACCAACCAAGTCCAATTACCCAGTTTGGTTTTAATGTGTTATTATCTATTTGTTCTCCTAATAAAGAATGTTTTCCAGCAGTCTTTAAAACAAAGTCAAATGTTTCTTTAGCCTTTTTCTTCTCTCCTGTTTCTATATAATATAATGTCATCCAAAGATTTGCAATAACCCATGGTTCTCCTCCCATGTAATGGTCCCCTTCAAATCTTTTATAACCTCCTGTATATGTTCTTAAAGACATATTTATTCTTTCTATTGTATTTTGAATTTTCTTTTCTTTTGGCTTAAATACATTAAATGGAACTACTGTACCAATAAGGCTTATATCCATTTCTTTATCTTCTGTATTTCTTACATAACATTTTTGTTCTTCATCATAAAGATTTGTATTTATATATTTTTTAATCTCTACTAGCAATTTTTCTAATACTTTTTTATTTTTAGAAATTTTTTCCTCTTTCAATCTGTTATTTTCAAATCCTGAAACATCACTTCCAAGTACTTCATATATTTTTAACATTGAATCAAAAGCAGAATATATACTTGCTAAAGAATATAAATGTATTCCTTCGCACATTTCCCATAAATCATAGCTTACATGGTATTTATGTCCATTTTGCTTTACCATGTTTTCTATTTCTTCTTTAACCACATCTTTTTTATCATCTTCTGTTACATTAATTTCTAGCCAATCTTTAACATATTTTTTTAAGAAATCTACTGCTTTTTCGCACATTGGAAGAACAGATTTTAAAAATTTTTCAGACTTTGTATATTCATAATGGTTATATACCCCATATACTACACTTGCAGTTTCGTCTACTTGATAGCCCCAACATGGTGCAAGCTTACCATCTGTAAAAAATCTTTGCTCCCACATTCCATTTTTACTTTGTGTTTTTTTACAAAATACTTTATAAAATTTTTCAGTATCTTTTTCCATTTTTAAAATGTCTAAGGCATTTGCAATAAATACTGCATCTCTTGGCCAACAATATGCATATCTTCCACATTTAGTAAAATCTTCATCTATTTCTGGCGAAGCTATTATTCCCCCTGTTTCTGGATTTGAAAGTAATGGAAATAGCAAAATACTTCTTTTATATATTTCATAAATTTTTTCTTCGTATTTATTATCACTTTCTTTTAGTTCTAGCCCATTATGATTTTTTACATATTTTCTCCAGTAATTTTTTGTATCTAAATATTCCTTTTTTAAATCCAGTTTCTTTATTCTATCTATTTCTTCTTCCATTTCAGATACATTTTTATTTTCATCTATTAGTATACATATATATAATTCTTTTTTTGCATTTGGTTTAATTTGACCAATATCATAGCTTATGCTTGAATCTTTTGACATTCCTATATAATCTTTATCTTGTATTTCACATCTTTTTATTGTTTCTTTGCTTCCATTTATTTGATGGCTTAATAATTTTGCATCTTTTGCAAATGTAGATACAGCAAAGTCATGTGCATATTGTATCATTCCTCCGTCTGTTATTTTACATCCAACAAAGTTATTTTTATCTGACAATAATTCAGAATGTATATAAAATTCTATATTTAAATCTATTGTTCCTTCATTTAAAAAAGTATATTTTTTTATTAATACATTTTCTTTTAATGGTATATAGTCTGTTTGAAGTGTAATTAAATTAAAATACGTATTTGTTATTTCTGTGTTTAATATATTTGTGTCAGTATCATAATATTGTTTATAATTATTATTTATATCATCATGTAAATATATTAAGTCTGATTTATTTACTCTTACTCCTGTATGAAAAAAATTTATATATTGCTTGTTGTCTTTACTTGGAAAGTACAACCTTTGTAACTCTCCTTTTTGTGTATATGTTGCTAAAATATTTTTGTTGCCTATTATTGCTTCATTTAAATATTTGTTTTCCATTTCAATTTCCTTTCAAATCTTGCTTTTAAAATTTATTCTACCCTTCAACAACCTTTAGAATTTGTTTTTCTAATTCTTTAATTTTTTCATTAATTCTAAACACATCTTCATCCCTTAAGTCTGGATTTTGCATATCTTCTTTAACTGCTATATCCATGTCTTTTAATTCTTCTTTTACTTTTTCTAACCTACTAATTACTTCTGTTTTTAATGTTACTGGAATTTTTCTTTCTATTTTATTTGTCATTGTAATTTGGTCATTTAATTCATATGTTTCTCCATATTCTGGTGTTGTAACACTAATTCCTGTCTCATCTATTATTTTCTTTTCTAATACATCTTGTGATTCTTCTTCACCATGTACTAAAAAGATATGTTTTGGTTTTGTTATAAAAGAATATATAAAATTCATTAACCATTCTTGGTCTGCATGTCCTGAATAACCTTCAATATATTCAATTCTAGCATTTACAGCTATTTCTTCACCAAATATTTTTACTGTTTTGGCTCCATTTACTATGCTATAGCCTAATGTTCCTGGTGCTTGGTATCCAACAAAAAGTATTGTACTGTTTGGATTCCATAAATTATGTTTTAAATGATGTTTTATTCTTCCAACTTCACACATACCGCTTGCAGATATTATAATACTTGGTGTTGGATCTTCATTTAATGCTTTAGATTCATCTGTTGTCATTGTAAATTTAAGTCCAGGAAATTCTAGTGGATTGTCACCACTCATAATTTCTTTTTGTACATCTTCCTCAAACAAATCCATATTTTCTCTAAATACCTCTGTTGCAGATATTGCAAGTGGACTGTCTACATATACAGGAGCTTTCATTAATGTCTTATATTTTCTTTCAAAGTCTTCATCATCTGTATTTTCTTTTATTTTGTTTAGCTCATATAATATTTCTTGTGTTCTTCCAACTGCAAATGATGGTATTACTACTGTTCCTTGTTTATCTAGTGTTTCAGATACAACGTCTAAGAATATTTTTGCTTTTTCATCATTTCTTACATGTAATCTGCTACCATATGTTGATTCCATAACTAAATAATCTGCATCTTCAATCATTGTTGGTGAATCTAAAAGTGGAATATCATTATTTCCTAAATCTCCTGTAAATACAGTTTTTACTTCTTTTCCATCCTCTTTTACCCATAATTCTATTATACTAGACCCTAACATATGTCCTGCATCATTAAATCTTACATGTATATTTTCATCTATTTCTATAATTTCGTCATAATTTACTGCTTCAAATATTTCTAAACATCTTGCAGCTTCCTCTGCAGTATAAAGTGGTGGTCTTTCTGGTTCTCCTCTTCTTTTTCTTTTTCTGTTTTTCCATTCGCTTTCCATTTCTTGTATATGTCCACTATCAGGAAGCATTAAACTACATAAGTCACATGTAGCTTTATGTGCATATATTTTATTTCTAAAACCTTCATTATATAATTTTGGTATTCTTCCAGAATGGTCAATATGTGCATGTGTTAATAGCATAAAATCTATTTGTTTTGGATCAAAATCAAATTCGTTAAAATTTTCTTCTTCCATTTCCTTTTTACCTTGCCACATACCACAATCTACTAAAAATTTTTTTCCAGCTGCTTCTACTAAGAAATTTGAACCTGTAACTGTTCTTGTTGCTCCTAAAAAAGTAATTTTCATAAATAACCTACCTTATTAATTTTATTTAGATTTTTAAGGCTTTACCTATAAACCTTTTATATAAATACTTTTGTACTTTTATTTAATTTTGCATTTATATCATTTAAATTAATTTCTTCAATATTTCCAATTTCTACTTTTTCTTCAAAAATATTTTCATCAAATAATTGAATATAATATTTTTCATTTTCTTTTACTATTTTTATATATAAATCTTCTAAACTTATTATTCTAGTTTCAAATACATTTTTTATTATATCATAATTTAAATCCTCATTTTTTGAAAAATTAAAAATTACTTTTTGCTCTATTGATTTTTGTACTAATTTTTTTGAAACCTTTTTTAGTCTATTTTTTAAATCTTTTGATTCTAAAATTTTATCATTTTCATCAATAGGTATCATTAAATAATATCTAAATTGATATAATAAATTAACAATTTCGCTTTTTTCTTTTGATTTATCTATTTTTATTTCTAAACAATCTAAAAAACTTTTTTGCAATTTTAGTAATTCATTATTTATTTCTTGATTAATATCTTTAGTTCCTACAATTTTTAAGTAATTATATTTATTTTCTAAATCTTCTTTATATTGTATAAATTTTTGCGGATTTAATATGTCATTTATTTGTTCTAACTTAACAATTAAGTTTTGTCTTTCTTCTTTCATTATATTTGATAAAATTCTCATACTAAATATTTTTTTATTTAAAGGCAATAACTCATTGCGTTCAATATATTCTTTTTGTAATAGTTTTTTATCATTTATAATCTCATCAATTTGTTTTATTTGTTTATTTAGTTTTCTTTTTTCTCTTGTTTTTTCTTTTATAAATTCTTCTTTATTTTCTATTTGCTTTATCTTTTTTTCTATATCTTCTTTTTGCTGTTTTAGTTTTCTTCCTTCTATTTTATCAAATTTTAATTCTAAAAGAACTGATAAACAAATTATATAATCTATTATGTTTTTTGCATTTTTTCTACCATAAAGCTCTTCTAATTTGTTATTTGCAAGTTCAAAATAATCTATAATAAATTCTTTGTTTAAAATCCAATTCTTTAAAAATTCATATCCTAATAATATTTTTAAATTTTGATATATTAAATTATGTGGTATACTTTCAATTTCTTTTGTAACTGTTGTCCAAGAAAAACCATTAAAATCCCTTATTACCTCTACTGTATCTATATTATTCCCAACATTTATTAAATCTGATATTGTTTTATCAATTATAACATATTTGTCTTTTATTATTTTGTCTTTTTTACTTATTTTTGATATAGCATATAAAACTTTTCTTTCTATTGGATAAACTATAATAGTTTTATTTCTTTTATCTATTAAAAATGTCTTATTTCCCAATATTTCTTTTTCACTTGAATTCATTTTAACAATTTTTAGTGTATCACAATTATTTTTTATTGACTCTATAAAATTTGTTATATATTCTTCTTTTGGCATTACATTTTTCTTTACAGTTTCATAGTCTTTATATGATGCCTCTAATTTATATATAATATTTAGGAGAATGTTTTTTGCATTTTCTTCAAAATATTTTTTTTCCAAAACTTTTTCTAATTCATTATTATAGTCTTTTTTTACTATTTTTTCTAAAAAGTTTTCTTTTTTCTTTGGCAAAATAATTCTCCTTTCTTATTTTTATTTTTCTGTTTGTGTAGACATCTTTAATTCATTTAATTTTTCTAATGTCATTAATACTTCTCTTGGTTTGCTTCCTTGGTAACCTGAAATTACTCCTCTTTCTTCCATTTGGTCTATTATTCTTCCTGCCCTTGCATAACCTACTTTAAATTTTCTTTGTATAAATGAAGTTGATGCTTGTCCAGTTTCTACAACAGTTTCTATTGCATCCATTAAAAATGGATCTGTATCATCATCTTCATCTTTTTCCATTGCTATTTCTTTATCTGTTTTATTACTATTTTCTATTGTTTCTAAAATATCTTCACTATATGTAGCTGTTCCATTTTGTTTTATAAAGTCTACTATTTTTTCAACTTCCTCATCAGATACAAAGGCTCCTTGCACTCTTGCAGGCTTTGGTGCTCCTGCTGGGAAATATAGCATATCTCCTTTTCCAAGCAATTTTTCTGCCCCAACACTATCTAATATTGTTCTTGAATCTACTTGTGATGATACAGCAAACGCAATTCTTGAAGGCACATTTGCTTTAATAAGTCCTGTAATAACATCTACAGAAGGTCTTTGAGTTGCAATTACCAAATGCATTCCAGCAGCTCTTGCTTTTTGAGCTAAACGGCATATTGACTCTTCTACATCTTTTGCTGCTACCATCATTAAATCTGCAAGTTCATCTACTATAATTACTATTTGTGGTAACATTCCAACACCTTCATCTTTTTTTACAGCCTTATTGTACCCTTTTAAATCTCTAACGCCTTTTTTAGCAAATAGATTATATCTATTGTCCATTTCTTGTACAGCCCATGCAAGAGCTCCCGCAGCTTTTTTAGGATCTGTTACAACTGGTATTAAAAGATGTGGTATTCCATTATATACAGAAAGTTCTACAACCTTTGGATCTACCATTACAAGTTTAACTTCACTTGGTTTTGCCTTATATATAATACTTGTTATTATTGTATTTATACATACACTCTTTCCAGAACCTGTTGCTCCTGCTATTAAAGCATGTGGCATTTTTGCAATATCCGCTATTTCCATATTTCCTGCAACATCTTTTCCTAATGCTACACTTAATTTTGATTTACTATCTTGAAATACATCACTTTCTACAACTTCTCTAAAATGTACTGTTTCTTTTTCTGTATTTGGTACTTCTATTCCGACTGCTTGTTTCCCTGGGATTGGTGCTTCAATTCTTATTGTTTCTGCTGCTAAGTTTAATGCTATATCATCTGCTAAATTAGCAATTTTGCTTACTCGTACTCCTTCTGCTGGTTTTAGTTCATATCTTGTGATTGCAGGGCCTACTGATACATTTTTTACTTTTGCTTGTACTCCAAAACTATATAGAGTTTTTTGTAATCTTGTTGCTACTTCTGTTAATGCTTTTGCTCCACCTTTTATTGCTTTTTTAGTTCCTTTACTTAATAATTCTACTGGTGGATATTCATAATGTTCATCTTCAACTGACATTGCATGTTCTAATTGTAAAACTTCTTTTACTTTTTCTTCTTTTTTCTCTTCTTCTTTTTTGAATAAATTTCCCTCTATAAAGTCTGGCTCCATTTTTGGCTTTTCTTCCATTCCTAATGGTACTAAATCATCTTTTTCATGTTTGAATTTTTTTCTACCTCTGTTGTTATTACTTTCTTCTTCTATTGTTCTTCCGTTTAAATTAATTTTTATTTGTTCTGGTTGAATTTCTTTTTGTGATTCATTATCATCTTCAATTTCTAAATATGCTTTTCTGTTTTCTTTTATTGTTTTAGTTCTTTTTCCTTCTTTATGTGCTTTTATCTGTTGTTGTCTTCTTGCCTCTTCATATTCTTCTCTGGCAATCATTCTTTCTTCGTGTTTTTCTTTTCGTACTTCAACTCCTGATTGAATCCAGTTACTTATCATTGCAGAAATATCAACTCCAAATGTAATAGCAAATAAAATCAAAGATGCTCCTATACTTAATATTATTGTTCCTATTTTTCCAAATAATTTGAATAGTGGTACTGCAGCAATCGTTCCTAATGCTCCTCCTCCTATATTATTTTCTCCAAGCGCATATGCATCTTTTACTACTTCAGATATATTTTGTTCTATACTTATTTCTCCATTACATATTTCATATACACTTAAAATAACCGCTACAAATATTAATAATAAAGCATATTGAAATATTTTTGAAGTTATATAACCATCATCATCTTTACATGCCATTTTTATTGATACTGCAAATGCTCCTATTGGTAATATATATTTTATTATTCCAAACATTCCTCCAAAAAAGTCACTAAGTACTATTCCTATATATCCTGATTCTGTGTATATTAATACTGTTAGCAAAACACTTAATATTATTGTTACAATTACTCCTAAATCTATTGATTTCTTTTTTGTTTTTCTTCCTTTACTTTTTCTTTTTGCCATTTTTATACTTCCTTTCGTTTAAAAGAGGCACTCCCTTCTTTTTTTGAAAGGGGTGCCCCCAATTTTTATTGAAGTTCCTTTTTACTGTTCTGAATTGTTTTTATTGTATCTTCTAATGACATTTCCATTAAGTTTATTGCTTCACTAAGATTTTTTTCTAGTTTAGCTAATGTATCTGTTAATACTTTTTCTGTTGTATCAAGTAAATTGTTTGCATATTCTTTTGTTCCTTGTGATATTTCTCTTGACATTTCATTTGCTGTTTCTATTATTTCTGCTTTTTGCTCATATGCTTTTCTTGTTATTTCATGTTCATCTATCATAGATATAATTCTATTTTCTGCTTCTTTTACAATTCCATCAGCTTCTTTTTGAGCCTCAACTAATATTCTTTGTCTTTCTTCTTTTACCCATTTTGCTTGTTTTAACTCATCTGGTAATTTAATTCTTATTTCTTTTATTATTTCAAGCATTTCTTCTTTATCTACCATTCCCTTATTTGTAAATG
>OJNH01000154.1_pt1 | contig 59946 bp, 43 predicted proteins | sample 1597361 | NCBI WGS metagenome assembly OJNH01 (sample SAMEA2452136, study PRJEB22498) | human gut metagenome | biome: human feces; feature: human gut; material: feces | place: Australia | collected 2012
TTGTAAGAAGAGCCTTGTCGTTCCGGTCAGCCGGGATAATCTCGCTTGCACCAACTATCTCCTTGCCGAATGCACCTGACTGAGCAGTGGAACCTGAAGCGATGTTGTAAACCTCAACCACGTCAGCACCGTCAACCTTGCCGTCACCGTTTACATCGGCTGCCTCAAGAGAAACACCTGACTCGGTACCATTAGCAATGTAGTTGTAGAGAGTAACAACGTCGGTAGCATCAATTCTGCCGTCGCCGTTTACGTCACCAGCAAGACCTGAACCAGCAAGACCTGCAATCTGAATAGTCTTAGCAACTGTCACTCCTGCTACTGCACCTGTAAACTTAGAAGGATTGATATAACCAGTCTGAGCAGGTACAGTTGCGCCCTCAGCGGCCGCTGTCCACCCGTCAGTACCGAGGTAGCCGTTACCTACAGGAACATTTGTAGTAGCAAATACACCTACAAGTCCATTAGAAGAAGATGGAGTGCTAACTACATCCTCAGGAAGATAAGCTACGAGATCAACGAGCCTGTCTTCTGATTCTGGAACTTCGAGGATGAAAGGTTCACCAGCTTCAAAGTTGTCCTTCATGTAGAGAGATACTGTTGAAACACCGTTGGCATCAGTAATATCCTGAATAGCATACGCCTTGAAGCCTTCATTGACTTCAGAGATGCCAGAGACAGCGAATGGGAGAGTCTTGATGTTTGTGGTACCAGCCACAACAGGAATGGTTATACCCTCGACCTCTTCTGGATTAACTTCGTTGAAGGTCCAGAGAGAAGCAGTGTTGGACGGATTGCCATCCTTGTCAACGCCACCCATGTTGTAGTACCATCCTACAACAGACTTGCCTGCCACCTGAGCGTGGAGAGAAGTGTTGTTGGTGTTCTTTTCTGTAGCACAGATAGCGAGGTCGCTATTACCTACATAAGTGATGGTGAAGGCAACAGGAGTTGCAGAAAGCTTGGTTACATAAGAAAGGTTTACACTTTCGCCACCGAGATAGAGACCGGTACCCATGTTCTGTATGTAAACAGTGTGAGGAGTTGCTGCGTCCTTAACAGGAACTACACGCCAAATTGCAAGAGCCTGGCCTGCGAGTTCGCCACTTTCGTTGGCACCCCATCTTACGGCAGAGCCTACGCCAACTTTCTCAGCAAAGATAGAAGCACCATGGGTATAGCTGTCGCCCTCGCGGGTCTGGTCTGTGCTGCTGATATAGTACCACTTTCCTTCTACAGGAGCAACCATGTTGTCAAGGAATGCCTTACGTGCAGAAGCGAGAGTGTTGGTAACGTTGTCAAGAGCAGTCTTGTCGAGTGCACCCTGAAGGTCGAAGCGTTGAGCGTCGGCAAGTGCGGTTGTATAGGTGTCTACGATATCTTGAGAAGCTATGTTACCCATTTCTTCACCTACAGTGGCGTACTGAAGTTCTGCCTCTGCCTTGGTGATGAGAGAAGTGAGCTCTGTGGGATCAGCATAGAGAGCCCTTACGGCAGCAATCTTGGCCTTAAGATCCGTAACCATAGCATTGGTTGCATTGCCAGCCTCAACTGCGGCGCTGGCAGTTGCAGCAGAAGCCTTCATGGCATCAGCAGCCTTCTTCATGCCAGCAGCATAGTAGTACTGTGACAGTTCTTCGATAATTGAACCAGGATAGAGCTGGAACTCAGAATAAGTGAAGTAACGTACATCATTGTTGGTCTTGTCAACAACGAAACGAACATACTTGTAATTCTTTCCAAGGTCAATAAGTGGAGAAGTGTAGAATTCGTTCTGGTTGCAAGTCTTTGGATAGATAGTCGATACATAAGTCCAAGCATCAGTCTTGTTGTAGTAGCCAGTTGTATCGTTGGTTACATAGATAGAAATCTGTACAGGCTGAGCATTAGGATTGTTGAAACGACGAGCTGTACGCAGCACGAACGATGAAACAGGAGTCTTAGAGATGTCTACCTGCATGAAGTCCTTGTCGTCACCGCTGTGGCCGTTTTCAAAAGCGATAGCGCCTGACCATGAGCTGTGGAAATAAGCCCATTCGCCATTTGCGTATTTGTTGCCACCATCTTCTGTAGAGGTAATGCCATCGATAAGGACACCGTAGCATCCTTCAGAAGATTCCTGACGGTTGCAGAGGAACTGGTTGCCTTCCTGACCAGGAGTCTTGGAGTCATCAGCCTCTGTAACAAGAGGATTGTCAAGGTCAGCGCTTGTTACGAAGAGGGCGTCATAGAGAGTACCTGCTTCGGTTATCAAAGCGTTGAGTTCGGTCTTAATGCCGAGTTGAGCGTGAGCCTTAATGGCATTGTTGATATACTCCTGATCTGTTACGGTACGGATATACCATGCAGAAGCTGTGTTGGCCACACCGTCCCAAGTAACGAGGTTAGAACCCTTGCCTGCACCACCACTGTGTCCGTTGGTGTGGTAGGCGAGTGGGTTGACATTGTCAAAGAACTTCCACTGACCGCTGCCAAGAGTAGCAAACGTAATTACGCGGTTTGTAGAAGGTGCCATAGAGATAGGCAGTGAAGAACCAGTGTTAGCGGCACCTGCAAGGTAAGCTTCATAAAGAACGTTCTTAACTTTCCAGCCAGTGCCGTTAGCCTCAAATTTCCAGAGGAACGAATAGTCGTCTGCCTTGAAGTCACCCCAGTTAGGTGTCGTGGCATCCTTGCCGAAAATAGCCTTTTCTACTTCCTGCTGGTTCATGTATTCAGGATATGCACTTACGATGTAATAGTAGCCAGCCTTGATGGGATTTGACTTAGCGTCAATGCCGTTATAGGCTTCAGTGAGCTGTTGGAAGATAACTCCATACTCTTCTTCAGTCTTATCCTGTGTCAGAGCGGTCTGTGCTGCATCAAAGATAGAGTTGTATTCATCAACTACCTGCTGAGTAAAGAAACCAGGGTCAGTGCTTACGGGGAATTGCTTGTCTTCCTCTACAATTCTGTCTACGAGAATCTGGAGCTTGTCCTTGTTAGAGTTTTCGCGTACGGTCCAAAGCTGCCAAAGGCTGTTTTCATTCCATGGAGAGAATGCAACATTAGTGCCCTGGCACTCGAGTCTGTACCACCATGTGGTATTCTCATCCTGCGGAACAGAGTTCTTACGGACGATAACCACACCACCTGTGCCGGAGGCAGTAGTGCGGTCGCTTGCTCCGTCGGCAACAGCAATCGTTACTTCCATTGCAGTGGCTGCGGCACCAAATTCGCCGTTACAACCAGCATAGTTAAACACATCGTAGCCATCAAGCCCGATTTTGTTTTCATAGTCAATCTCTTGCCAGTAGCTGTTCTTACCGACATTCTTGATACGATACAGGTCGTAACCGTCAATGGTGTTGCCAGTCTTCTCGAACTCCCACAAGTTTGTGTCGTCGTCAATCTGCTGTGTGCAACCAGCCGATGTACTTCCTGCATAAGTCATGAGCGAGACATTGTACAAGGCGTACTTCACTCCCGGCTCCGGCAATTCAACCTGACTGTCGAGAGAGTAGTTCTGCGCACTTGCACCAACTGCCGCAAACATCATTGCGAGCAGTGCAATTAAAGAATAGATCTTTTTCATGTGCATTAAAGTTAGTTAATAATAGTAAAATAAAAAAATATCCGAGGACAAAGATAAGAAAATGTAACGACTAAAAACATAAATCTCCGGATTTTTTTTATCGTCAGAATATTTATATTAACAATATTCATCGTTGCTTAAAAAATTCACACTATATTACACAAAAATTACCCTTAAAGTGTAATACTTTGCAAAAATAGCATCTCATCGCCTACTTTTGTAACGTTCAAATGCAGTACGTTCTTACATCTTCAAAGCAGTTTCTTGACAACTTGGAACCGCCTGATTGCTCATAACGATACTTGCCCCCAACCCTATTCTGCCAATCATATTCTGACGAGGGTTGGGGGCAAGCAACAACTTTTTTTTACATCAGGGCTTCGCTCCGTTTTCTATCGCTGCTCTGACAAACGACATAAACAATGGGTGCGGATTGAGCACCGTGCTCTGATATTCTGGATGAAACTGCGTTCCGATATACCAATACAATTCTGGCATCTCCACTATCTCAACAAGCCCAGAAGCGGGATTGCGTCCAGCACACTTCATGCCGGCAGCCTCAAATTCCTTGATGTAAGCATTGTTAAACTCATAGCGATGGCGGTGGCGCTCGCTCACAACTTCCTTATTATATATTGCGGCCACCCGGCTACCTTTGACGAGTTCACATTCATAGGCTCCGAGTCGCATGGTGCCACCCATATTGGAGATGTTCTTCTGGTCCTCCATCATGTCGATTACATTGTGGGGAGTAGCATTGTCCATCTCACTGCTGTTAGCATCTGCATATCCCAATACATTGCGTGCAAATTCTATAACCATCATCTGCATGCCAAGACAAATGCCAAAGCAAGGTACATTGTGTGTCCTTGCATATTGCGCCGCAAGTATCTTGCCCTCTATTCCACGTGTCCCAAAGCCCGGGCAGATGACAAGCCCATCTTGTTCTGACAGTTTCTCTGCTATATTGTCGGACGTCAGGAATTCAGAATTGATAAACGTGATTTCAACCTTGCGCTTGTTGTAGGTAGCAGCGTGTGACAGGCTCTCGCTGATAGATTTATAGGCATCTTGCAAATCATATTTGCCTACCATTCCTATGCGCACCGTTTCACTTGCACTGCGTCGCAGTTCAAGAAACTTGTGCCACGGTCCAAGGGCAGGGGTCTCGCCAACGGGTATGCCCATCTTGCGCAATATGGCGGAATCAAGCCCTTGACGTTGCATGTTAACTGGGACCTCATAGATACTTGGAAGGTCTTCACTCTGAATGACACATTCAAGGTCAACATTGCAGAAACCCGCCACTTTCATGCGCATCTGGTCGTCAAGGTGTTTCTCTGTTCGCAATATAAGCACATCGGGCTGGATGCCATAGCTCAGCATTTCCTTTACAGAGTGCTGTGTGGGTTTTGTCTTAAGTTCGTCGGCCGCCTTGAGATATGGTACATAAGTAAGATGTATACACACGGCATCCCGTCCGAGTTCCCACTTCAGCTGGCGTATGGCTTCAAGAAACGGGGCACTTTCGATGTCTCCGATCGTACCACCTATTTCGGTAATTACAAAGTCATATCCGCCCGTTTCACCGAGAAATTTTATGTTGCTCTTGATTTCGTCTGTAATGTGAGGAACGACCTGTATTGTCTTGCCCAGATAGTCTCCTCTGCGCTCCTTGTCAATTACAGATTTATAGATACGGCCTGTGGTCATTGAGTTGGCGCGAGTGGTCTGAATGCCCGTAAAGCGTTCATAGTGACCAAGGTCGAGATCGGTTTCCATGCCGTCAACTGTCACATAACATTCGCCATGCTCATAAGGATTGAGGGTACCAGGATCGATGTTGATGTACGGATCAAACTTCTGGATTGTAATCTTAAAACCGCGTGCTTGAAGCAGCTTACCTATTGACGATGAAATGATTCCTTTGCCTAATGAAGAAACAACGCCACCGGTAACAAAAATATATTTAGCCATAAGAGATTATAAAAACATTTTCCTATTCTTATGGAATGCAAAAGTACGCAGTTTTCCGAATTTAAGCAACTTTTGCAGCGTATTTTTTAACTACGTCAAGAAACCAGAGCCACTTTTTGTGTTTTGTCAGGAATAGAGATATCAAAGAGTTTTGCTCAGCAGTTGTCCCTCTGGGGTTAACACGCTCAGTTCAAGTTTTTTCCCCCTCTTGGTCAAAACAGCCACACTGCAGTCCTCTACAGAGGGGCCACCACCACGGAAAATAGGGAATGGAGCACCGCCTGTGCCCTTTTCATAAAAAGCGGTTTCGTGTACATGGGCACATAGGGCAAGATCAAACGGTTGCCCTTTCAATAACGAGCCTAACAGTTCCGTACAGGGCTGATATTTGTCGGTGTTTGCAAAGACGGGTATATGGCTGACCAGAATATGGCGAGCGGCCTTACGAAAGTCACGGCTCCGCAACTCCTCCTTTAGAAATCTCACTTGGTCGTTGCGCAGACTTGTGAAGTCATTAAGCCCATAGTAAACCCAGGTGTCATCGGGTTTGTCTTCACCAAGGTCAAGAACCACAAAGCGTGTGTCACCCCAGTTAAACGCACCATAGGTGAGACCATCACGGTAACCGATGAGACTGTGCATGCCAACAGAATAGAAATCACGGATTTCATGGTTGCCCCTTATGAATATCACTGGCTTTTCCGCTCCACCAACGGGGTCTGTAACATTATGTATCATCCTGATGGCATGCGCTCTGTCGCGCGGCTCAGGAAGGCAATCACCGTTGAAGATAACGAAATCATAGTCTATACACACAGTTTTCTTTAGCAGGGCTTCATAGGCTTTACTGTTCTGATGCAAGTCGTTGAACACAAGAGCAGTGAAATCCGTATCATTGTCAGATGGTGTGCGAAATTTATAAAACCTTGTGGTCAACGTGTCACCGAAATGGGTTTCATAGGCACGTTTGTATGTCAGTCCTACCAAACAGACACGATAGTAGTATTCATGACCTGGTTTCAGGTCGTGAAGTACGATTTTGTTTTCAATGTCATAACATACCTCTTGACCGCCAACAATAGTGCGAGCACGCTGGGTATGGATCGAATCTGTGCCAAACTCAACCCAAGCGTGACACACGGCGTCAGTTTGGAACATCACCGTCATACAATCAGGTCGGGGGTCTTGCAAGTAAGGTTCATGGGTCATCAACTTACCACCTGGCGTCTTGAGTGCCAAATCTGCCACCAACGGTCGGTGGTCTGAAGCAGTTTTTTCCTCTACCACTTCGAAAGACTTCCTTACAGCCATCTCTGCTCCAGTCGCTTTGAGGACAGCAATATAATCCAAAGTTTCCTTGGGTTTGTCTGCAGGGAATGTAGGCACTGCGTTGTCGCTTATCATGGAGAAATGTTGCCTGATACGCTTAATGAATGGAGAGTCTGGATGGCTGTTCCAATCGCCCATTATGATGAAAGGCTTGTTCCATCGCAAGGCTTCATTAATAATGGTGTCGGCAGAGGCGTTGTGTTCGTCCTCTAACAGTGAAAGGTGGGTACATGCTATAACGCATTTGCTAAACTCGCAAACCAGCAGCACTCTGTCTTCACTGCGACTTGGCATAGCGATGCGCCTTACGGTTATAGGACGTTCCTTACTTAGGAGAGCCACACCGTATTTTCCACCCTGCAAAGGAATGGCAGCGGCATAGGTTCCACGCATCAGCGTCAGCCTGCCAAACTCAGCCACCTGATCAACATTCTTTGAACGGCGGGCACAACTGTCAACCTCCTGCAATGCCACGAAATCTGGACAACACCGCTCAATTACCTTGGCAGTGCGCTCAAGATCAAGAACGTTGTCCATTCCTGCACCGTGGCGTATATTATAGGTCATCACTCTCACATCGTCTGCCAAAGACCTTGTGGCAGACAAACAGCAAATAACAAGGATATAAAAATATTTCATCATGATTGAATTTAATTCTGTTTTTTCGGAACATTTCGACCCCGCCCCATTTTGGCCTATTTGCTACGGCGCTACCAAAAACATTGCCGACGATAGTAAAAAAAGATGCCAGCCAGAACCTACCAAGAGATTCTGACTGGCATCTTTTTGCAACTACGGCAAAACATGTTGCCACAAACCACTCTTACATGTCTGTCGGTTGTTTTTCAGCATATCGACATCAGGCCTCATAGCCGTTGGGATTATTTTTCTGGAAATTCCATGAATCACGGCACATATCTTCAATACCAAATTTTGCTTCCCAACCGAGTTCGGCCTTAGCCTTTGCAGGATTGCAATAGCAGGTAGCAATGTCGCCCGCACGGCGTGGTTTGATAGCATAGGGCACTTTCAATCCGTTGGCCTTTTCAAAAGCCTTAACGACGTCAAGTACAGAGTAGCCGTGACCTGTGCCGAGGTTATAGATGGCCAACCCTTTTTTCTCCTTGATAGCTTTGAGGGCACAGACATGACCATTGGCCAGGTCAACAACATGAATGTAGTCACGCACACCTGTCCCGTCATGAGTGTCATAGTCGTTTCCGAAAACACCCAATTCCTTACGCATGCCTATGGCAGTCTGCGTAATATAAGGCATGAGGTTATTTGGAATACCGTTTGGATTTTCCCCAATCAAGCCAGACTCGTGTGCGCCTATCGGATTGAAGTAGCGCAACAACACAACATTCCACTCTGGGTCTGCATGTTGAATATCCATCAACACTTGTTCCAACATGGACTTAGTCCAGCCATAAGGATTGGTACATTGCCCTTTGGGGCAGTCCTCGGTAATCGGTATTATAGCAGGGTCACCATAAACAGTGGCCGACGATGAAAATATGATATTTTTGCAACCATGTTTGCGCATTACGTCAACAAGCACAAAAACCCCATTCATGTTGTTTTCATAATACTCAAGCGGTTTCTCTACCGATTCCCCTACAGCTTTAAGTCCGGCAAAATTGATTACCGCATCGATCTTGTTGTCTGAAAATACCTTTTCCATTGCTTTGCGGTCACGGACATCGGCTTCTACAAAAGGAACCTCCTTGCCAATGATTTTTGCAACACGACGCAGTGCTTCTGGCTGCGAGTTCACAAAATTGTCAACCACCACTACAGAGTGGCCTGCCTTGTCTAATTCAATGATGGTGTGGCTACCTATGAAGCCTGCACCTCCTGTAAGAAGAATATTCATAAGAAATGTTTATGGTTGTTAAGGTTATTATCTGTACTGTCGTTAATCTCTCTTAAAGATGTCACGTGTGTATACCTTGTCCTTTATGTCATCCAGACAGGAATCATAGCGATTTGCCAACACAACCGATGACTGTCGCTTGAACTCTGCAAGATCGTTTACAACGGTCGAGCCAAAAAAGGAGATACCGTCTTCAAGTGTGGGCTCATAGATAATAATCTGCGCCCCTTTGGCTTTTATCCGTTTCATTACGCCCTGTATGGACGACTGGCGGAAATTGTCGCTATTTGTTTTCATCGTCAAGCGATACACTCCTATTACACAGTTACGTTCTTTAGAGCAGTCCCATTGTCCGTCTTCGCTGTAATTATAGTAGCCGGCTTTTTTCAACACAGCATCGGCAATGTAATCCTTGCGTGTACGATTGCTTTCCACGATGGCCGACATCATGTTTTGGGGTACATGCTGATAGTTCGCCAGCAATTGCTTGGTATCCTTAGGCAGACAGTAGCCACCATAACCAAACGAGGGATTGTTGTAGAACAATCCTATGCGTGGGTCAAGGCCGATACCTTGAATTATGGCCGCCGAATCAAGGCCTTTCACCTCTGCATAGGTATCAAGTTCGTTAAAATAGCTTACTCTGAGAGCCAAATAGGTGTTGGCAAATAGCTTTACAGCCTCTGCCTCCTTAAGACCCATATAAAGTGTATCAATATCTGGCTTCTGAGCCCCCTCCTGCAATAAAGCCGCAAACGTATGGGCATATTCCACAGCATCAGGATTGGCAATTGCAGCGATTGCCTTATTTTCATCTTCCGCCTCTGGCAAATCAATAATCTTCGGATACCCAACTATGATACGAGACGGATAAAGGTTGTCATAAAGTGCCTTTGACTCCCGCAGAAACTCTGGAGCAAAAAGCAGATTAAACTTTTTGCTCCGCAGTTTAGGAGAGCTTTGAAACAGAGAAGAGTATTTCAGATAAAGGCTTCGACAATAACCAACAGGGATGGTGCTTTTTATCACCATCACGGCATCGGGATTAACACTAAGCACGAGGTCTATGACATCCTCTATATGATGGGTATCAAAAAAGTTCTTCTGAGAATCATAGTTCGTTGGGGTGGCAATAACAACGATATCTGCTCCCGCATACGCTTCAGCACCGTCAATAGTAGCAACAAGGTCAAGCTGTTTCTCTGCAAAGAATTTTTCAATATATTCATCCTGTATCGGGGAAATGCGGTTGTTGATTTTCTCCACCTTTTCAGGAACAACATCAACGGCCGTAACCTGATGGTGTTGTGCCAACAAAGTAGCTATAGACAGCCCTACATAGCCAGTCCCTGCCACTGCTATTTTAATGTCACCAAACTTGTTCATAAAAACATTTCTCCGCGATAAAGACATCGTGTCATAACCACAGTGATGTGAAACAACTCACCTAATTTACAATGGAAATCACTGCAAAGATACAAATAAATCAAATAGGCTGCACATAACTTATGACAATAAGTGGTTTTTTCAACATTTTTTTCTCCTTACATGCAATTCGGCCGTAAGGCATTAGATATTAGTGTACTTCTTGTTGTCTGTTGTCTTTTCTAAACACCTTTTTGCATACATATCATTCAATGATGTTTGATACAACTCTCTTTTATCCCAATTCAGTCGTTAGAACTTATTGCAACCCGTTTCAAAAGACCGCAAAAGTTCACGGAGTTGTTATAATCAGATTACGCATGCCGTCAGAGGTTACCTCAATACGAACAGTAACCGCATCGTCGGGCAACAGCGGCTCTATCAGTTCCGGCCATTCAATCAGACAGGGTGAGCCCGAGTAGAAATATTCATCGTAGCCTATATCGTAAGCCTCTGACAATGATTTGATGCGATAAAAGTCAAAATGGAATATATGCCCACCAAACCGAGGCGAAGCATATTCGTTGACTATTGCAAATGTCGGCGAGCCGGTCGGGTCTGTCACCCCAAGCTGCCTGCATAGGGCGTTGATAAACGTAGTCTTGCCTGCCCCCATGCCACCATAAAAAGCAAAAATTTTGTATTTGTCCAACAACGGAGCAAACTGTCGGGCCGCCTCGTCAATATTTTCAAGACTTGATATTGTTATAGTAGTGATCATCGCTAATTATAATTTTATTCTTGCCGTGTTATCCTTGACAATATTGTTATTTCCTGTCGAGAGTAATAAACGGAACTATCATTTCTTCCATCGAAACCCCTCCGTGCTGGAATGTTCCGCGATAGTGGGAAGCGTAGTAATTGAAATTGTTGGGATAAGCAAAAAACTGGTTGCCATAACAAAACACATATGCTGAACTAATATTTGGCAACGGCAACATCACACGACGCGGATCTTTTATCTCAAACACTTCGCGGGCCTTATAGGCCAAATTTCGGCCCACTTTGAAACGTAAATTCGTGTTGACTTCCTTGTCACCCAAAATCCGAACAGGATTTTCTACCAGGATTGAACCGTGGTCTGTGGTTATCATTATTTTATAGCCACTGGTCGAAAGGCGTTCAAAAAGCTCGCGCATTGACGAATGGCGGAACCAACTTTGAGTAATGCTGCGATATGCCGCCTCGTTGCCCACCAACTCATGCACCATCTGATGCTCGCTACGCGAATGTGACAAGATATCAATGAAATTAATTATCAAAACATTGAGCTGGTTGTTCATCAGCGTTGAAAACTGTTGCAGCAAGCGGTCTGCTCCCACAGAGTCGTTGATTTTGTTATATGAGAATTTCTCCGTTCGTCTATGTCTGTATAGCTGTGCTTCTATCAGTTGTTTTTCATTAAGGTTCTTCCCCTCGTCTTCATCCTCGTCAACCCAAAGATCCGGATATAGCTCCTTGATTTTTGAAGGCATAAGCCCAGAGCATATTGCATTGCGGGCATATTGTGTTACCGTCGGGAGGATACTAAAATACAGTTCTTCTTCAATTGAGAACAAGTTTGACAGTTCTGACCACAGGGTGCGCCATTGGTCATAACGAAGGTTGTCAAAGATTACGAGAAAGACCTTCTCACCCTTATCAAGCGAAGGAAATACCTTTTCACGGAACAAGTCGGGACTAAGCATCGGACGATTGCTTGCAGAACCAGAAAACCATTTATCATAATTCTGACGAATAAACTTTGCGAAACTGCCGTTTGCCTCCTGCTTCTGCATGCGAAGCATCTCGCTCATGTCACTCTCGGCCTCCTGCAGTTGAAGTTCCCAATATACCAACTGGCGATATACGTCCACCCATTTTTCGGGGCTGTCGGCCTCCTGTATTCTTTCACTAAGTTCCATAAATGCCTTACGGTACCCCGTCTGCGTAACTTCGCTTACAATCTCTCTCTTATGTATATTCTTCTTCAGACACAGAAGTATCTGGTTTGGATTGACAGGTTTTATAAGGTAATCGGCTATTTGTGCCCCAATAGCCTGCTCCATTATATCTTCTTCTTCACTTTTGGTAACCATCACAATGGGAATTGACGGTTCTGCCTGTTTGATGCGGCTAAGTGTTTCCAGTCCGCTGAGGCCAGGCATGTGTTCATCGAGCAGAACAAGGTCAAAGGACTGTTGGGTACAAAGGTCTATCGCATCGGCTCCATTGGTGGCCTTGACAACATCATAACCTTTTTTCTCAAGAAATATTATATGGGCGCGCAAAAGTTCTATTTCATCATCAACCCACAAAAGTTTGCCATTGTTCATAACATCTGCCGTTTTTTATTGAAGTCAATACCATTCTCCGTCATCATCATCAGGGGTGTCATCATCAGTGTTGTCATATTCATTGTCCTTCACCTCTTCATACTCATCCCAAATGAATTTGTCTGGCTGCTTGTCAAGTTTGAGGTCGTCCTTGACGTTCGAGGGAATATAATGCTTCTTGAAGAAGTCTCTGTATTGCCCCCACGTATAACGCAAGCCTATCAGCTGCAAGTTGAAGTCTGATATTAGCACGGGTTCTACACCATGTGAAACTTTACGGAACAGACTGTCGGCAAACAACTGCTGCTCATAACTGTGGGCTTCGTCATAACTGTAGAATCCATTCACACGCATCTGATATAGATTGCGCTCCTGATAAAGGGTTATTTCAAAATTTCGGACAAGGAAGTTTGTGAAGTTGAATCGTGAAAGCTCATAAAGAAGCTTGCCCTCATCAACAGAGTCACGACTATACGACAGTATAAATGTGAAATCCGTCTGGCGCTCGGGCGAAAGGGTGTCGTTTTTCAGAGCATCCTTGGTTTCGTCACCCGTCTGGTCGCTACGCTGCAAAAGTAGGGCGTCAATATCAAAGCCCCCACCTGCAGGCTGGCGACCGGACTCAATGCCTTTTACCATCATTCCTGCAATGTCAGAAATCTTATCTGAGGGGTAATCCTTCACAAGCTGTCTCATGCCGTCTACAAAACCCTGCAAATCGCGGTCTCTGAGTTTGCTCATCGATTCAAAGAACATAAACTTGGGTCTGTTCTCCCCCTTAGGGAAACGACTGCCCGAAACTTCACAATTCCGCTTGATAGTCTTGTAGTCGCCTGACTTGTAAGCGTTGTAGGTGGCCGCATAGAGGGAGTCTTCAATGTGCTTGCCAAAGCGGGCGTTTTTCTCATAATATGGGTCGTTTATCAGAACTGCATATTCGCTCTCAGGGAAACGTTCTGTAAGTTGCTGCTTGTAGCGCATGTAGTCTTCACGCTGTCCCCAATGCAACTCAAGCAGATACAGATGGTATAACAGTTCGTCCATGGGCTGGAACTCCGGGTAGTTGTCGAAGCATCTTAGCAGTGTACGCTTCGCCAAGGAATAGTTCTCCAAATAGTCTTTCTCCACCACTCCTGCTTCAAAGAGGGCTTTTTTAAGCAACGTGTCTGATTGGGCCATCTTCTCCTCTGTCAGCGGAAGTTGCTCCAGATAATATTCACGAGTCAGTTTTTCGTCCTCCTTGTTCTTCTTCTCTTTTTTCTCTTTTCCGTTCCCCTTTTCGTTTGTCAAGGAATCCGCTTGCATGTCGTGTTGGTTTTCAAGCGAGTCAGCTTTTTCGTAATCCACCTCCGAATTGTCGTTTGTTGCGAGCACCGACTTATTGCTCCTACGCCAATTGTCCTCGTTTTTGCGATTTCCCCACATCTTGACAAATTGGTCTCTACCCATTGACACCGACTGGCGGTTATAGAAGTACCAGTCTGCACCGTCGTTGGCATTGGCCATATTCGACGGCGTCTTATCTTCTTCCTGTTGTCTACCTTGATTAAGGTTAGAGTTTCCCACAGACTGACGGTTACGTGCTATTGAGTCTGCCTGCAGTGCTTTGAGCTCCTTCTGGCGCTTTTTTTCAACCTCTATAGCCTTGTCTATTATGGCCATACGCTCTGCCTCGGGCATTTTAGCAAGCGCTCTCATGCTGTCTTGCACATAGATTACCTCCGAAGGGTCTGCCAACTTATCAAGCACACGGCTACGCCACGACAAATCCTGATAGCGCTCGTTTTCCTTAGCAATGATACCTATAGCATTGTTATAGCATGTGCGTGCTCTGGAAAAGCGTTCGCGAGCCCAATAAATATCGCCCATCTGCACCATCAGTGAAGCATAAGCCAACCCTTTGGTCTCTACTTTTGCCGCGCCAGTCTCGTAGGCCTCAATAGCCTTAGTCGTATCTGTTGCCGAAAGGTGAATGTTGCCAATAGCATAATAAATCTGGTCAAGAAACTTCTTGTTACCAGTTTGCCGTGTAAGCCTCGTCAGCTTCTTTATTTTACGGGCATTGTCACTTTGCGTCATGACCTCTGTCTGCTGCACCATGGCATGAAGTTTCATTTCATAGATAGAGGTTTTGCGCATACTCTTCTGAAAGGCTTTGTAAGCTTCTTCCTTATTGCCCAAAGTCTTATATATCTGACCGAGCAGATAATAACCTCGCGCCTTTTCGGCAGACGTCTTGTACCCAGCTATTTCCTTCTTCAGCAGCGGAATAGCTTCGTTCCACTGCTTCTGCTTGAGATGAAAGTCCGCCATCGCCGTATTGTATTCCTTGCGGGCTTGGGTGGGTATGCTGTCACGCCTCACTTTGTTCAACAAATCTTCGGCATCATAATACCAGTCAAGCTCCACATAACACAGAGCATGCATCGCACGGGCACGATTAACAACATCACGCTCCGTACGATAGAGGTTCTCTATATACGAAAACGTTGAGGCGGCCTCAATAAAGTCACCTTTCTGCATCTGGGCATACCCCATCAGCATCCACGCATTTTTCAAGAAAGGATTATACTCCGTGCGCTTGCGGTATTGTTTTTCTTTCGGAGTCATACGATGTCCACGCTTGACCTCTGGCTTACGCTTTATAGAGTGAAGTTGTATGGTCTTTTCCATCTTGGTAACTGCAGTTTCAAAATCGCCTTTGCCAAGACTCTGTGAACTTTTGTTCCCTACCAACAGTAACGGCAGAAAATCAGTATAGTTATCTTTGTTGCCTGAAAGTTTTGTCTTGTAACCATTCAAATATGCCTGATGACCATTGAAGTAAGTATTGTAGCGGGCAGTAAACGCTTTCCATGCACGTGTGGTTGCCGTGTTCTTCTGCGTAGCGCACGACACGGCTACTGTCACCAAGACAGCCAACACAAACAGGTTTGCCAAAACTCCACGAAACTTCATCTACATTTTCTTTTTTTACACAAGTCACCTTATTTTCAAACTCTGAAACAGGTGTTTTATTGTGCGACATATCACATATATCACTATCACAACAGCAACTATCATCGTACCGCAAGGCACATTGAGCATGGCCGATATAAACAACCCACTCAAACAGCCGACTACAGCTATGACAGACGAACACATGGCTATCGTTGAAAATCTCGAACAAAAAAGATTTGCCGTCATCTGTGGCACACTAAGCAGTGATATGACCATCACAACTCCAGCCACCTTCAACGTACAGACAATGCAAAGCCCCACAAGGCTTATCATCAGATAGTTGACCAGACTTGCCGGCATCTTGCGCGACTTGGCAAACTCCACGTCAAACGACACTGCCACTATCTGTGGCATACACAGCAGGTAGAACACGGCAACAACCACCGCCAATATCCCCAATGCCCACAAATCAACAACATTGACCAGCAATATATTGCCAAACAAATAGCCCGACAAACCTGGCAGAAACTCTGGCGCAAGATAACTGCACATAATACCGACACTCATACCAAACGCCCACAGCATGGCAATGGCAGAGTCTTCACGCACTTCTCGTCTGTTGCCCAAGCGCAATACTCCCCAGCCAGTAAGCAACGAAAAGAGTGCAGCACCAAGCAAAACCGGCCATCCTGCCAATGCACAAATGCCCACTCCGCCAAGGCAGGTATGGGCCATGCCGCCTGCAAGAAACACCATGCGATGGCTCACGATATAGGTGCCGGCAAGCCCACACACCAAACCGGCAAGGACACACGCCACAATTGCATTCTGAAAAAAACTATATTCTAACAGATCTGTCATTCTTTTTTATCACTTTGTCAGCCAACTACCGAATCCGGTTTGTCGCCTGTTACCGTCTGCTCAAAAACTCTATGTGGCCAGACTAACCCACTTACTTGGATTCCGCCTCCAAAACACAGGCATCTACTCCATCATCAACCATGCTTCGTCTTTTAGCGACACGGGCAGACTGATGCCGCGCAACTGCAGACTATGCAGCCACTCTGGAATTTCATCTGGCTTGAGAGTTGTCAGCACTTCCGAGAACTCCTCTATTTGCTTTTCATTGTAAGCCTCGGCAGAAATTCCCTTATAAGCATCGAGTTCCTCGTCATCAAAATAGACAATCTCCTCACTCATCTGCAATTCAAGGGACTTCTCGTCACAGAAGCACGACACCCCACAGACATCGTCCCGACTACAGTCCTTTGTGTCAGGCTTGGACGTACTGGTATTGCGGAGTTTCTTTCCCAATCCGAACACCACATATACGAGTACACCCGTTGCAAAGACTATGAGCAATGCCGCATTCATCACAACTCCTTAATTTCCACACCCGCTGACATAAGGTCATGCCAATACTGCGGATAAGACTTACTGACCACTTGGGCATCGTTTATCACAGCCCCATTCAACACACATGCACACGGCGCAAGGCTCATTGCCATGCGGTGGTCCTCATAAGTGTCTACTTCGGGTATCATCTGAGATTTACAGCGCAGGCCTTTCCACTCCAACACGCTGTCATCATGCTCCTCTACAACATAGCCGAACTTGCGCAGCTCTGTCACAAGAGCCGACATGCGGTCAGTCTCCTTTATACGCAAACTCTGCAAGCCACTGAACCTGAACGGCACATTCAGCGCACAACACGTGGCAACCATTGTCTGTGCAAGATCTGGGCAAGCAGTGAGGTCGCGCGTGTATTCTCTTACCTTGCAGCATGTCTTTTCCAACACTGCTCCCGTTTCTCCAAACGTTGTTACCACACCCAACGGCTCAAACAACTCTCTAATGCACGAATCTCCCTGTAGGCTGTTTTCAAACAACCCCTCAAGCGTTACCCGCCCTTCTTTTGCCAATGCAAGAAGTTCATACCAATAACTTGCACCGCTCCAGTCGTTCTCCACAACATACTCCCCACCATTATAAGCACCAGGACTCACCACAAGTGTGCGGTCATCTGGCTCTATCACACTTATGCCAAACCGACGCATCAAACTCAAAGTAATATCTATATACGGGCGACTTACCACCTCTCCGGCAAGTTCTAACGTCAACCCGTCTTCAAACGCTGGCGCCACCATAAGCAACGCCGATATGTACTGCGAACTGACATTACCCGGCAAAACGACGTGTCCACCCTTGAGTCTGTGACCCACAATGTGAAGCGGCGGAAAGCCATCTTCACCTGCATAAGTTATGTCTGCACCTATCAAGCGCAACGCATCAACCAAAATGCGGATAGGTCTGTGCTTCATGCGCTCAGTACCGGTCAACACCGTATCTGACTGAGTAGAGGCAAAATAAGCAGTAAGAAAACGCATCGAAGTGCCTGCCGCCATGACGTCTGTCACATCACTGCGCTCACACAACGCCTTTCTCATTACACGGGTGTCATCACAGTCTGACACATTATGCAAGGTAATGACACCGCCTGACAATTCATTGATAATGAGCATGCGATTACTGATGCTCTTGGAGGCAGGCAACACCACACGCCCCATTATATTAGAATATGGTGAAATCTTCAGTCTCATCTTTACATAACCAGCAAAGGCTTTTCTATTCTGGCAGGCTACAAAATTAGAGAAAAATTTGGACATCTCAAAAACTTGTAGTACTTTTGCACACGTTTTCGGGGTGTAGCTCAGTCCGGTTAGAGTACGCGTCTGGGGGGCGTGTGGTCGCTGGTTCGAATCCAGTCACCCCGACTTACAAAAATAATTGTTAGTTGAGGCTGTGTCGCAAACAAAGTTTACGGCACAGCCTTTTTTCATACCCTTGGTTCGCCTCCGTTGGAACCCAGCCCACAAAGGGCTCACCAATCATATCGGTTAGTCCCACAAATATAAACGGATGGAATAGCGCGGAAGCCCCTGTGCAGCAAGGCATAGAACGGCTCACCAAGCGAGGTTGTCATGTTCCACTAACATAGTGCACCAGTGTCCGCTAAGTTAGTAGACAACAGTCCGCTAGGTTAGCTGACACCAATACACTAGTTAGCGGAATGAAATTTGGTATGATTATGACACATCAAGACCGCTACGGCGTGTTGTCGTGTGCGTTTGTTGTCAAGAGATGCTTCTTTCAACCCCAAATTAAGTCGTTAGCTCGTAAAACTAAAAAGATGTCATTTACGACCTAATGACCGATTTGGGTTAAAGATTAGCAATGCCCTCTTCGTGGCTCAAGAGAAAATGCTTGGCAGGTAAGCCTCCGGCATAACCCGTAAGGGAATGGTCTGTGCCAATGACTCTGTGGCATGGCACAATGATGCTCAGGCGATTGGCTCCGATGGCTCTGGCCACGGCACGCACACCTCTGGGGTTGTCTGATGCTGCAGCAACAGCCGCATAAGTGCGAGTCTCACCAAAAGGAATGTCGGTTAAAACACGCCACACGGCTTTCTGAAACTCGGTTCCGGTAAGAATGAGTGGTAGGTCAAAAATATGGCGCCTGCTACTGAAATACTCTTCAAGCTGACCTACCGCCATCTGCAGCACAGTCGGCATACGTGCAAAACTGGTTTCCGAGAAATCGGCATTAAGCCGACAAGCGACAGTTCGGAGATTGCGACGGAACAAAGGACTGCCCTCCCAATCACATAGACACAGAAAGTTCTCGAAAGAACCCAGTATCAACGTGCCACACGGTGAGGGGTAATGAAATGTCTTAATGTCAGGCATCTCCGCAAAGTACTAAGGGGAAGGTCTTTTGTTCGAAACTAATGCAACGGCTCTAAACAGTCTTCTGAATAATCCTGCTGTGGAACCCGATCTGCGAAGAACGGAGTCATCACGGCTTTACGGTTTTACGGCTTTGCGCAGCTGCGAATTATAATATCGCCTATCACCAGTTACCTCTTTTCCTACAAATGGAGGAATACTGAATACGGCATCTTCACTCTCCACTTCCAGTTCGGCAAGCACCAACCCCTCAAGGCTACCATGAAACTCATCCACCTCCCATCGCCGTCCATCGAAAATAACAACATGGCGATGCTTGTCTATCGTACCAGGCAGACACAGGCGCAACAAATCAGTTGCATCAGCATAGGCAATTTCCTTTTCCCATTCATAACGGCTCAAACCGTTTTCCGACGATTCCCCCTTGACGGTGAGAAACGCCCTGTTGTCAAGCGTGCGTACCCTTAACGTGCGGCAAGGGTCATCGCACAGATATCCTTGAACAATATGATGGGTTTCTGACACAACAGGTCTGAAGTCACCTTTAACGAGAAATTTGTGTTCTATTTCCATATTGCCTATAAGAGAAAAAACAGAGAGCGACTATAATCACTCTTCTAATCAGAGCATATCAAAACCGACAATTTATGCTCTATTCTACAATAGGTACGCTCACTTGCAGGATAAAAAAGCATACTTGTGGTTTGTGTGCGGATGTCCGTACACAAACCACAGGTATGACTTTAGTTGTTAAGAGAATAGCTGATACAGAATACCAATGCCAACACGATTAGGCCTATGATGATGCCCCAAATCACTGTTTCTGCCTGTTTCTTCTGCTTTGCTTCTCTGTTATTTACTTTTGCCTGATGTTTCTGATTCATAATGTTGATCTCTTTTTGTTAATATTTTCTATAGTGCAAATATAGCAAAATATGTATAGTACTCCACAATTTTACACTGAAAAAGTGCTTCTGAATACCAATTTACATTATTTATCATCACTGCAAAAGCATTTGCAATGCCTCGGCTATTCAAACTTTTCGTCGCTCATGAGGTAGGCCTTAATAAATCCATCAAGTTTGCCGTCCATCACAGCATCTACATTGCTGGTTTGGTAACCAGTGCGGTGGTCTTTCACACGACGGTCATCAAACACATAGGAGCGTATTTGACTACCCCACTCTATTTTCTTTTTGCCCGCTTCGATTTTTGCTTGTGCAGCCTGACGGCGCTTCAGCTCGCGGTCGTAGAGCTGCGAACGGAGCAGTCGCATGGCATTGTTGCGGTTTTCAAGCTGCTTGCGCGTTTCGGTGTTTTCTATAATGATTTCCTCTTCTTCCCCAGTGTCAGGGTCGGTATACTGATAGCGCAAGCGCACTCCGGTTTCCACCTTGTTGACATTCTGTCCGCCTGCTCCCGACGACCGGAATGTGTCCCAACTAATTTTGGAGGGGTCAACAGTCACCTCTATAGTATCGTCCACCAGCGGAGTAACAAACACACTGGCAAATGACGTCATGCGCTTGCCTTGAGCATTGAACGGCGACACACGCACAAGACGGTGAACTCCGTTTTCAGATTTAAGGTAACCGTAGGCCATATCACCCTCAATCTCTATAGTGCAGGTCTTGATGCCGGCCTCGTCACCGTCCTGAAGATTGACAATGGTGGCCTTGTAGTTGTGAGACTCAGCATAACGCAAATACATGCGCATGAGCATTGATGCCCAGTCTTGACTCTCGGTGCCACCAGCCCCCGAATTGATTTTAAGCACACAATCCATAGAGTCCTCTTCTGCCTGAAGCATGTTCTTCAACTCCATCTTCTCTAACACGGCGTATGCCTTGCCATAGGCAACGTCCACTTCTTCCTCCGTCAACATTCCGTCGCGATGAAACTCCAAAGAAAGCTCCACCTCATCTACCAGACTCTGCAATTCCGCATAATGGCCAACCCAGAACTGGAGGGTCTTGACTTTCTTCATCTGCCCCTCGGCAGCCTTGGGATCGTTCCAGAAGTCAGGAGCCTGCGTGCGCAACTCCTCTTCTTCAAGCTCCATCTTCTTGGCGTCAATGTTAAGATAGCCTCCCAATGCCTTAGTGCGGTCGGCGAGGTCTTTATACTGTTCCTGTGTAATCATATACGTACATTTTGCATTCTGACAACCATCGGCAATCTGTTTCCGCACCTTTCGAGTGCAGGTATGGCCACATGGGGCTGCCTATTCATACATCTTTTCTATTTCATCGGAATAATGGTCAAACACCACACGTCGCTTGACCTTTAGGGTGTTGGTCATCTCGCCCCTCTCCATGCTGAAAGGTTGCGGCAACAAGGTAAAGCGCTTGACCTGCTCATATTTTGCCAGACCCTGCTGCAGTGTGTCAATGCGGTCGGCAATCATACCGACTATGGTGCGGTCGGCACACAGCTCGGCGTTGGTGACGGCTTTGAGGTTGTGCAGCTTGGCATACTGCCGCAGCATTTCATAGCACGGCACTATCAGAGCCGACACATATTTGTAGCGGTCGGCAATGATGACCACCTGGTCTATATACTTGTCCACCACAAGTTTTGCTTCAATCTGTTGGGGAGCAATGTATTTGCCGTTTGATGTCTTATACAAGTCCTTGATGCGGTCAGTGAGAAACAGTTCTCCGTCTTTGATATAGCCCCCGTCACCTGTGTGAAACCACCCTTCGGCATCAATGGCCTCGGCCGTAGACTTGGGTTTGCGGTAGTAACGCGACATTATCGTAGGCCCCTTGAGAAGAATCTCTCCCTGTGCAGAAATTTTCACTTCAACTTCGCGAAGCACTCTACCCACCGAGCCGATGGTAAAGCGTCTACCTCTTTGGTCACACGACACGGTGGCAGTACTTTCAGTCAATCCGTAGCCAGCCACCATATTGATGCCACAAGCATGAACAAAACTCTCAATATCGTGCGATATCGTAGCTCCCGCTGTAGGGAAGAAATTGCCACGGTCAAGCCCAAGTGTCCTACGTATAAGGCTGAACACCATTGAGTCGAAAAACCTATATTTCACACTCAGAGCCAACGGCACTGGTTTGCCCTGGGTGACATAGTCCTCATAGACCCTGCGTCCTGTGGCCAGGGCTGTTTCAAAGAGTTTACGCTTCACTATCCCACCACTCTGCACACGCTCCAAAATACCTTCATAGATTTTCTCCCAAAAACGGGGCACGGCACACATGCACGTAGGCCTTATCTGCTGCATTGCCTTGAGTGCATCAGCAGGATTTCTGTTAATAACCTGCACTGCACCTGTCGACAAGCCCAAGTATGCCCACCCTCGTTCAAAAACATGGGTAAAAGGCAAAAAATTAAGGCAGATGTCCTTTTCGCTAAAATCGAGCACCTCGCTGTTGCCTTTTATGGCTGCATTATACATTCCATAGGTCAACACAACACCTTTGCTGCTGCCTGTGGTGCCGCTGGTATAGAGTATATTACAGATATCCGTATCCTGCGCCCTGCCCTTGCGGAGGTCAACAACAGCATCAAGGCTGTCATCGTCGCCAAGAGCGAGGAAGTCATCAAAATAAAGCGAGATGTTATCAGTAGGGTGCTTCACCACAGTATCATCGAATATCACTATTCGCTCAAAAGACGGACATATCGGCAACAATGAAAACACCGTATCATACTGTTGCTGCCCACCTACAAAGACGGTATGTATCTCGGCATCTGAAATCATGTAATGAGCCTGCTCTGTACTGCTGTTGGCATAAAAAGGTATCGTTACTGCTCTGATTCCGTAGCAACCGAAGTCAACATAAAAGCAGTTGGGCATGTTGTCCGAAAAGATCGCCACCTTTTCCTGCTCGTTGACCCCCATCGCCAACAGAGCCTTTGAAGTACGGTGTACCGTCTTGCTGAATTCCACCCACGATACGGGCGTCCACTTTCCGCTTTTCGCATTGCGGTATGCCAAAGCCGTCTTTTCGCCGAACTTTGCCGCTTGAGTTTCTACCAACCTTGAAAGGTGACACAGTGTTACCATCTGTTCTTAATTCGTTTGCAGGCCTTCTCCAGAAGACAGTCCGCAGGGCTTGGCGCACAAACTCCAGACAGGCTTCCTAACAGCCATTTGCATGATTTACAGTGCAAAGTTACAACAATAATTCTACAAAACACCGTCCAACACCATCCAATTAGTCCGTTGCCCCCGTGGTAACTACACTGCAAGCTGTCTGGAGTTTTCACCACGGCATACACCAAAAACCACCCATGGCTGACAAACAAGTCACCACACACATAAGAACCGGTCTGCCAAAGAATGCAACGAATGCAGACTCTGACAAACCGGCCCTACGGTAAGATACACTCACTCAAAGGAGTGATCTGGTTATGCCACTTTATTGAGCTTTCTGATAATAGAGAATATGAACAGTGCTGCCACAAGGCAGATGCACATCAGCACACCCCACACGATGTAGAGGTCGTGACCCCAAATAAGGGTAGGAATGCTCACGAGGAAATTACCCACGGCAGTGGCCACAAACCATCCACCCATCATCATGCCCTTGTATTTGGGAGGAGCCACCTTGCTGACGAAAGAGATTCCGATAGGTGAAAGCAACAGTTCGGCAAAGGTCAGAATCAGATAGGTGGACACAAGAATATTGGGACTGACATTGGCAAGATGTTCGGGATTGACAGGATCTGGCGCAGGCAAACCGATTGACGACAGGGTCATAACCAGATAAGCCACAGCTGCCACGAGCATACCAAGGCCTATCTTGACTGGAGCCTTCGGTTCTTTGCCCCTCTTGGCCAAAGCACCGAAGATGGCAATGCTCACCGGGGTAAGAGCCACAACAAAGCACGGGTTAAACTGTTGGAAGATAGGAGCATCAATCTCTACACTACCCTCCGAGCAGAGATACTTGTAGACCAACACACAGGCTCCGATGACAGCCAACACGCTGTAGACGACGCGAGGCTTGGTAGCATGACTCTGGAAGATGCCAAACAATCCATAGACCACAAAGATGACCATCATGAGGTTGGTAACATCAAACTCCATGGCTGTAAGACCAGTAGCGGAAAGCGCCACGTAGTCACGAGCAAAATACGTAAGGGTGGCACCGTTCTGGTGGAATGCCATCCAGAAGAATATCACCACAGCAAAAACGAGGCAGAGGCAGATGATGCGCTCCTTGGTCTCGGCAGGCGAAATCTCAGCAACGGCCTCCTCTTTTTCTGCAACAGGGTCATCTTTCTTCTTTGACACCTCAAGCACCTGCCTGAATGTAGGTCTGCCAAGATAGAAGATGGCGATGCTGACAATGAGCGAAGCACATGCCACAGCAAAAGCAAAGTGATAGGAGTCGCCTTCTGATACGCCCAAGGAAACATGCGCCCACTTCATTATCTTAATAGCGGCGGTAGGGGCAAACAACGCGCCCACGTTGATGAGCATATAAAAGAGTGAGAAACCTGCATCACGCTTGTTGGCATACTTGGGGTCGTTGTAGAGGTCACCCACCATCACCTGGAGATTACCCTTAAACATACCTGTACCAAAGCTGACCAAAACCAGAGCTGCTGCCATGGCTACAATGGCCACGGTGGTAGTCCCCAGAGGAACAGACAACAGTGCATAACCCGCAAACATGATGTAGATACCAATAGTCACCATTTTGGAATAACCCCATCTGTCAGCAGCCATACCACCAAAGAGTGGCAGGAAATACACCAACATAAGAAAACTTGAATACACGACTCCAGCAGTAGCAGAACTCCAGCCGAAGTTAGCCTGCAAGAAAAGAATGAACACGGCAAGCATGGTGTAGTATCCAAATCGCTCGCCCGTGTTGGCAAATGACAAGGCCCATAAGCCTTTAGGTTGTCCTTCAAACATAATATTTTGTTTTTTAGTGAGTAATTACATCAACTTGGTTACGCCGACATTCTCCAAGCCATAGCCTTTTCTTCTGTCTTCTGCCTTGAGAGCAAACGACAGCACTATCGCCACGAAACCGAAAACGGAAAAAATGCCCATCGAAACGGTATAGTCAATATTTCCCGAGGCATCGGTGTTAGCCTCGTTGACACTACCTATAAGGACAGGCACCATAGACAAGCCTATATTCTGAATGTAGTATATCAAGGCATAGGCGGTGCCCAACAGTTTCATCGGAATAATCTTAGGTACAGCAGGCCACATGGCCGAAGGTACCAGTGCAAATGCCACGCCAAGAACAATCATGACGACCACGGCCACAGCCCAAGACGTCAGGGGCAAGGCAAAGATAACATGAACCAGAGCCAGAAGCACCGAACCTATTATCATCAACGTAGCACCCTTGCCCTTACGGTCGTATATGGAACCGAACAAAGGAGTAAGGAATATCGTGCCAAAAGGCAACATAGCAGGAATCAATCCCGCCAATTCGTTGTCAACGCCATATTTGGTCACCATCAGTTTGGTGGCAAATTTCAAAAAAGGGAACACACCGGCATAGAACATCAGGCAAAGCAACGTGATGAGCCAGAACCCCCTGTTGGAGAAAAGAATTTTCAGGTCAGAAAACCTAAAGCCGTCATCTGGCTCGCCCTGAACGGCCTCCACTGACTTGTCAAGCTTCTGGTCCATCATGCAGTAGACAACATAACTGATTATGCCGACACACAAAAACACGACACCAAGACCCACAGAGGCACTCACCCCACCCATAGCCTTGGCAAAGGGAAGAGCTGCAGCCAAAGCGACAGCAGTGCCTATACGTGCCAGAGCAACCTGCAGGCCCATGGCTAAAGCCAATTCGTGGCCCGCAAACCACTTTACAAGCACCTTGTTGACAGTGACGCCGGCAATCTCACAACCAACGCCAAACACGGCAAAGCCCAGACAAGCCCAGACCGCCTGCATGTGATAGCCCATAAAAGTGCCCGCAAATTCGTGGCCTACAGCATACCATTTTATCAAGGCACCAAACAACATCAACACCGCACTCAACGAACCCGTAAAGCGTATGCCAAATTTGTCGAGTATGATGCCACCGAAAAACAACAGCAGCAAAAAGACATTGAAATAGCCATAGCCACCCGAGAAAAAGCCATAGTCGTCAGACGACCACCCAAGGCCGCCCTGTTCGATTGGCGCAGTTAGCAAAGGCTCAAGGGGAGACATAACATCTGTAAAAAAATAACCCGCCATCATCGTTATACTAACAACAATGAGAGCCGTCCATCTTGCTGCCCTACTGTCTGCAAGAGATTTCCTTATATATTCTACCATCTTTACTGGTGTATTGCTATCAAGTTTCAAGCCGTCACTCACAAAGCAAGTAGCAATGTTATGAGAGCATACGTCACTTGAAATTCACTTTATTTCTATGAATACTGTGCAAATTTAATGTTTTTTCTCCATCACCATTACTTTTTTGCAATAAAACTGCCCTCGCACAACTGTTTTGTTAATACGCAAGCACCTCACGACAGCAAAAAACAACAGGTATTCATTTTTTAACCACAAAGGCAACAGCAATGAGCACGAAATTGCGAAAAACAGTTAAAAGAAATCTGATGCAAAGAAAATAAGGGCTGTTCTTTTGCCCATACTATATAAAAACATTATTTTTGTAACTTAAACAAAAATTATGCCAGAACATACGACACTGGAAGTCAACGTAGAAAAGATACTGCACGACAAGGCCGGAGCAAAGGCAAAATATGTTCCGCACTTTGTGGTGAAATGGCTCAAGCGTATTCTGCACCAAGACGAAATCAACGCATTCCTCCGTGAACACCAAGATGAGGAGGGGGTGGAATGGCTTGAGTCTACAATTAAATATCTTGATGTCAACCTTAAAGTAAGTGGACTTGAAAACCTCGCCACCGACAACAGCAAACGCTATACATTCGTTAGCAACCACCCGCTCGGAGGCATTGACGGTGTAGCCCTCGGGGCAATTCTCGGCAAGCACTACAATGGTAATATACGCTACCTGCTCAATGACATCTTGATGAACCTGCCCGGATTGAAGCCGTTAGGGATGCCGGTTAACAAAACTGGCGGCCAGAACCGCAACACCGTACGTCTGGTGGACGAAGTTTTCCGATCCAACTACAACATCATTGTGTTTCCTGCTGGTCTATGTTCACGCATGATAAACGGCCGCGTGCAGGATTTGCCGTGGAGCAAAACCGCCATACAGAAAAGCATTCAGAACCACCGCGACATAGTACCCATCTTCTTTAGCGGACAAAACTCGAAACGTTTCTACCGAATAGCAAACATCTCAAAAAAACTAAAATTCAACTTTGCCATGCTCTTCCTCGCTGACGAAGCATACAAAAGTCGCGGAAAAAAGTTTGAAGTACGCATAGGCAAACCTATAGACTGGCAACACTTCGACAACAGCCGCACACCAACACAGTGGGCACAGTGGCTGAGAAAACAAGTATACAAGCTATAATACACCACATCTATTCCAAATCCACATTAAGCATGGAAAACATAATAGCACCCATAGATAGAGAGCTTTTAAAGGCAGAACTGACCCCCGAACGCAAATTGCGCCACACCAACAAGAGCAACAACGACATCTATATTGTGACGTGGCAAGATTCACCTAATGTCGTGCGCGAAATCGGGCGATTGCGTGAAATAGCATTCAGAGAAGCCGGTGGCGGAACAGGCAAAAGCCTTGACCTTGACGACTTTGACACCTGCGAAACCCCCTACAAGCAACTCATTGTGTGGAATCCCGAAGAAGAGGAAATCATAGGAGGCTACCGCTACCTGCCTGGCAACGAAGTGACACTCGACGAGAACGGACAGCCAAAGCTCGCCACTTCACACCTCTTCAACTTCTCCGACCGCTTCATAAAAGACTACATGCCACAAGCTGTGGAACTCGGACGTTCTTTCGTGACTCTTGAATACCAGAACACACGGCGCTCTGTAAGCAAAAGCCTTTTTGCCCTCGACAACCTCTGGGATGGACTTGGTGCGCTTACCGTCGTCATGCCAAACGTGAAATATTTCCTTGGAAAAATGACCATGTACCCCAGCTTCAGCCGCATGGGACGCGACATGATTCTATATTTTCTCAACAAACACTTCGGCGACAAAGAAAAGCTCATAACAACCAAACACCCCATAATCATAGAAGCCGACCCAGACTATCTGGCATCGCTGTTTACCGAAGACGATTTCAAGGCCGACTACAAACTGCTAAACACTGAAGTGCGCAAGCTGGGCTACAATATTCCTCCACTGGTCAACGCCTACATGGGACTGAGCCCCACAATGAAGGTATTCGGCACAGCAATCAATGATGAGTTTGGAGACGTAGAAGAAACAGGCATTCTCATTGCCGTTGATGAAATTCTGGCAGAAAAGCGTATGCGCCACATCAACTCCTTTGTCAAGGAACACCCCGAGACAATAGGTGTGTTGCGAGACGTACTCACTCCACCTCTTATAAAAAGGTAGACAACTCTCGACAATAAAAACCAGCAAAATGTCAGCCTCAACACGCCAGCGAACCGTTACCACAGTAACAATGTGGGGAGCCGTAGGAAACCTCGCACTTACAGCATTTAAGCTTGTGGCAGGTATCTGCGGACAGAGTTCTGCCATGGTGGCAGACGCCATCCACTCGCTCAGCGATCTCGTCAGCGATATCGTGGTAGTTGTGATGGTCAGGGTCAGCAACAAGGCCATTGACAAGAGCCATGACTATGGTCACGGCAAATATGAAACTCTTGCTACAACAATCATAGCTATAATGCTGCTCATTGTGGGCTGTGAACTGACAATATCAGGGTTCGGAAAAATCCATCAGGCAATGCAAGGCATACCGCAACCCACACCACACCCCATTGCGCTCATTGCCGCACTGTTTTCCATTCTTACAAAGGAATTTCTGTACCAGTGGACCAATCGAGTGGGTACGAGAATCAACAGCCCCGCCATGATTTCAAACGCATGGCACCACCGCACCGACGCCCTGTCATCAGTCGCCTCAGCAATCGGCATTGGCGGCGCTATCCTGCTCGGTGGTCAATGGACAGTGCTCGACCCTATCATCTGCTGCATCATAAGTGTCTTTATAGTCATCGTAGCCATAAGAATGATTTCACCTGCCATCCATGAATTGACAGAGGGGTCGTTGTCTGACGACACAGAACAACAGATTGTAAACGACATCATGTCGATAAAAGGTATAGAAGATGTACACGATCTCAAGACCCGCCGCAACGGCACCTGCATCATTCTTAGTGCCCACATCGTAGTCTCCCCAACCATGACAGTGGAAAAAGCACACCAAATTACAGTAGAGGCCGAAGAAGCACTACGCAGCGACTTCGGACAGAATACACTGATTTCACTGCACGTTGAGCCTAACAAGAAAGCACGGTAACCTCCACAGGACTCCACAGGACAAAAACAGATCGCACATGACAATCGACCCGCCACACGACCCCATGGGGCAAGCCGTGCTCGACCACCAACAAGGCAAGCCGACCAAAAAGCTAAGAGTGCTGTCGTCAATGTTTGACGAAGACGAGATGCCCGTCTCACACCTTTTTCGTACATACAGCGAGATGCCTCGACTTGAGCAATTAGCTCTCGACCTATGCAAGGGAAAGGTTCTTGACGTCGGCGCATGTGCAGGTTGCCATACTTTGCACCTTCAGGAAAAAGGATTCAACGTAACCGCTATCGACATTTCACCACTCTCTGTGGAAACCATGAAACTGCGCGGCATCAGGCAAGTGATGCTTGCCGATATGTTTGAAGACAATATCGGCAACAATTATGACACCATCCTTCTTCTTATGAATGGCACAAGCATAGCCGGCACTCTCGACCGCCTTCCTCTTTTTTTTAACAAACTCAAAACAATGCTTGCGCCCGACGGCCAGATATTGCTTGACTCCACCGACATACGGTATATCTATGAAGATGAAAACGGCAACTTCGACTACGATGGCACAAAATACTACGGACAAGTGGACTACCGCATGCAATACGGCCACACCAAAGGCCGACGTTTCGACTGCCTCTACGTTGACCCCGCCACCATGCAGAGATGCGCCACCGCCACTGGCTTCAACTCAGAAATTCTGGAACAAAACGACGAGTACGCATATCTCATGAGGCTTACCCCCTTACCCCATGCCTGCACTAACAATGAACCCAAATCGGTCATTAGGTCGTAAATGACATTTTTCGTTACTTCTTATTGCCTTTTGTTTTTATAAGGCATCTGTAGCTTGTTTTTAACTCAAAATAGCCCGCTATTATTCCCTAAAAAAACAAGCAACATCTGCTCTTCTAAAAACAGTATCCAATAAGTCCTAACGCACGAATTGGGATGAAATGCCTGTGTAGCCAAACACAGGGCATAGCCAAGAAGCAAATGGTGCATACGCACCTTTGGCAAAACATAAGAAAATCAGGCTTTTTACTCCGTATGAAATATACATGGGTGAGACAATGTTGCTGTCAGCCAATCTTCACCACATCAAGGTCATCGGGAACAACAATTCCACCATCGAAATATTGCCGCGCCTCGGCAGTATAAGCCCCACGGCGCTTAGCAAGCGTAGCGTCCTCTGTGTGATAGAGCAGGAGATTGCCGACATTAAGCGACTGAGCAAGCTGGGCGGCGTCCTTTACCGTAGAATGGTATTTCTCATAAGGATGAAAACGGTCGCGGTCAGCATAAAGGCAAAATGATTCACACATGAGCCAATCTGCATTTTCCGCATAACGACGACAAGACTCCTGATACGGCTCGTCACCCAGACATGTCAAGACCTTTCCGCTCGGCAACAAAGCTCGGAAACCATATTGTTTCTCTTTGTCAGAGTGAATGTCAAAGAACTGCAGCTGAAGGTCACCCAACTGCAACGCTTCACCGTCTCTGACCTCTCGAAATAGTACTTGTCGGCCTACAAAGGAATAGTCCTTCTTCGAAAGCATCAACTCAGCCATAGCACCAAGCACATGAAGCACACGCCCATGACCATAAATGGAAAGTGGCTTCTGACAGCCACCGTCCTTCACCATGTTTATTACTTTCCTCATCAGCCATATTGCCCCCATTATGTGGTCTGTGTGGGCATGGGTAATAAACATATTCTGTATGCTGCTAACAGCTATGCCGGCTTTCTCCAACTGCGAAAGAATGCCGTTTCCTCCACCCGAATCAACCATAAAGAGCGTTTGCGGTGTTTTAAGTACAAAGCACGTATTAAAACACTTCGTCACTAAGGCGTTGCCTGTGCCAAGCATCGTTATGGAAGCATCACTATCTGCACATTTTATTTCTGTAATCATACTTTAAGGAACCATTCTGCAACCAGATATGCAACCAACAAAACGTGAAGGATTGCTACTACCGGAATAACATATCTGAAAGCCTTCTTCTGGGTTTTGTGATGAAAAAGGCTCATTGCCATCAACGCCCCAACGGCACCACCTATAATGGCAATAACAAACAGGGTCGTTTCTGAAATGCGCCACCTGCCGTGTGCAGCCTTGGCTTTGTCAATACCATACAGGCAGAAAGCCACGACATTAAGCAGTAATATGCCATAAAATGCAAAAAAGCACATCAGTCAAAACAATTTTTATTTTTAAAGTTCACACTTACCTCGCATGCAACAGCGTGACCCGACTAAATACAGCTGCTAACGAGACTGGGTGTAACCCAACGACTTCAGCAACTCTACCACACGCAGACGGACATCGCCCTGCAAGATGATTTCACCACCCTTGACAGCTCCGCCTATGCCCAGTTTTGACTTAAGCACTCTGCCCAATGCAGACAAGTCATCCTCTGGACCTTGAAAACCTGCAACAATAGTTGCTGTCTTGCCGCCACGCCCAGCACGTTCGAAGCGCACACGCAACTTCTGCTGCTTGGCAGGCAATGTTTCTGCCTCGTCAGGCTCTGCCACAGAATATTCAAAGTCGGGATTAGTCGAATAGACTATACCAATCTTTGATTTCCAGTCGTTGTTAACGGCCATATTGCACAATGAATATCATGTGTCCGTACACAGCCATCATCAGAATATGATGACATTTGAATCCTGAGCACCAGACTGGGCAGGCTTGATAGCCATGGTGAGACTATTGATGCTTCGCAGAATATCATTGGTGCGCTTATAAGTAGGCGTTGTCTCCACCATTGATATAATCTCATCGTTGTCAAGGCTTTCAGAAGAGAATTTATAAACCCTGTATGAGTGGCGTGCACGGTTGGCATCGGTATCGTCATAATATTTGCCACGGCGTTCATCAAGTTCCTGACGGCGCATTTCATCTTCCTCCGAGAGAGGTTCCTTATGATTGCCCGTCACATCTCCTATCACGTCGTTAAGCATAAAGCCTGTAGCAAGGATTGTCACCTTCACCTTCTTGCCCAGACTCTCATCATTGGCTATTCCGAACTTAGTCTCAACATCTGAATCGAAACGGCTCATGAAATCATGTATCTCGTTCATTTCGTCCATCATCAGCGACTCACCCTCGTTGCTCTTACAGAACGTGATATTGAGAAGCAGACGTTTGGAACGGTAGATGTCAGAATTGTTGAGCAAGGGCGAATGAAGTGCATTCTGTATGGCTTGGCTCACACGGTTGTCACCGTCCCCATAGCCAGTACTCATGATAGCTACACCACCGTCCTTCATCACGGTACACACATCTCGGAAGTCGAGATTGACGATGCCGTGAACAGTTATAATCTCAGCTATGCTTTTAGCGGCCACGCTTAACGTATCGTCAGCCTTGCCGAAAGCATCAAACACAGGCAGGTTGGGATAGATTTCACGCAAGCGCTCATTATTGACCACCAAAAGAGCATCGACATACTTCGACATTTCGTCTACACCATCAAGAGCCTTGTCAATCTTTCTGATACCCTCAAATTTGAAAGGAATTGTCACGATGCCCACCGTAAGGATGCCCATCTTGCGGGCCTCACGTGCAATCACCGGGGCAGCTCCAGTTCCAGTGCCACCACCCATGCCTGCCGTGATAAACGCCATCTTTGTGCCGTCATCAAGCATTCGGCGGATGTCTTCGAGACTGTCTTCAGCGGCCTTGCGTGCACGCTCTGGTCGGTTGCCGGCACCAAGGCCCTCTGCACCAAGTTGCAGCCGAGTGGGCACAGGGCTGTCGCTCAGCGCCTGACTGTCAGTATTGCACACCACGAAACTGACGTCATGTATTCCTTCATTATACATGTGTTTAACGGCATTGCCGCCACCTCCGCCGACACCAATCACCTTGATAATGCAAGGCTTCTGTTTCGGCATTGCAAAGTTCAACACATCTCCTTCTTTTCTTTCTTGCATATTATCTGTTGTTTTTTATTCCATTTGGTTTTGCCCGTCCCCCCGCACAGCCAAGCCGTCATTAAATATAATGCTTTGTCGGGGAGTCTGGTCAATGTTGTCGTCTCTTTGTTTTGCCAAGTCAAACTTCATGCGCAGGCTGCCCACCATACGTGAAGACCTGGTATATGTTGGCGATGTTTCTATTGCACTTATAACGCTGTCGTCATCAAGTTCGTCGGCATTAAATTCGTAGATATTCCATCTGAATGTAGTGTCCACACCGCCATAGAAATGGTCAAACAAGGCCTTAAGACGTTGGCCCTGAGTTATTCTATACATGCCGTCACCATAGATATCGATATCATCGGGTTCGTCTTCAATGCCGAAACCCGATGCCAAGATGGTCACCTTTATCTGTTTGCCAAGACTGTCGTCATAGCCAATGGCATGTTTGCAATCTATATGGGTGTCAAAGCGCTGCATAAATGCTGTTATCTCATTGAGTTCCGTCATCATTAGCGGTTCTCCACTGTCAGCATTACTGCTGGTGAAGATTGTCATGAGTAATCGCTTTGAGTTATAGATATTGTTATTGTTAAGAAGCGGAGTATTGAGAGCCGCATCAATGGCGTGGTTCAGACGATCTACACCCTCGGCATACGCCGTGGTGATGACTGCCACTCCGCCGTCGTTCAGCACGGTCTTGACATCGGCGAAATCTGGGTTTAGTTCTCCGTGCACCTTAATGATGTCAACAATACTCTTGGCTGCAACGCTCAGTGTGTCGTCTGCACGCATAAAGGCCTCTATTGCCGTCTTGGTGGGATATACCTGGAAGAGTCTCTCGTTATTAATAACCATCAGAGAGTCAACGTTTTGCGTCATCTCCTCCAGACCAAGCAGAGCCTTGTCAATGCGATTCATGCCCTCATAGCGGAACGGAATGGTGACTATGCCTACCGTTAGAATTCCCATCTCCTTTGCCACGCGGGCAATAACGGGAGCACCGCCTGTACCTGTACCACCACCAAGTCCTGTGGTTATAAACACCATCTTGGTACCATCACCAAGAACTTCACGTATCTCGTCTATACTGTTTTCAGTCGCCAACCGCCCTTTTTGCGGGTCTCCACCCACGCCAAGACCATCGCTGCCAAGTTGCAGGCGTCTTTCAACGGGTGAATGGCTCAGGGCATCTGCATCGGTGTTGCACACGGCAAAGGTGACATCTGGGAATCCCTGCTCATACATGTGCTTGACAGCATTGCAGCCGCCACCACCAACACCAATCACCTTGATGATGTTGTGCTTGCGCCTGTCAAAACCTTGAAATCCTATCAAAGCACTATCTTCCGCCATAATCCCCTATTGTTTATTGTAAGAATAACGCCATTACCGAAGCTCTCGTTGATACTGTCAGGACAGCAGTTTCTTGACAATGTCAGAGATTGCACGCCCTTCGGCCTTGCCGGCAAGCTGTTTTGAGGCCACTCCCATCACCTTGCCCATATCTTTCATGCTGGCAGCTCCGGTTTGGGCTATTATACCCTTGACAATTTCTTCAAGTTCTTCTGCCGACAGCTGTTTGGGAAGATACTCCTCAATAACCGCCACTTGTGCGGCTTCCTCTGCGGCAAGATCCTCCCTACCCTTACCACTATAGAGAGCAGCGGTGTCCTTGCCCTGCTTAGCCAGCTTGGCGAGAATTTTCAATGCCACGTCATCGCTCAGCTCATCACCAGCACCTGGAGCGGTCTTCGCTTCAATGAAATACTTCTTTATGTTACGCAATGCCTCAAGGCGCACCTTATCCTTCGCCTTCATTGCGGCTACGATATCTTTGCTTACTTTATCAAAAAGACTCATAATGTTATTGTTTTTCAAAATGAACTACACTATTCCTCCGTGATTTTCTTGACTCCCTCCGTAAAACCTTGTACGCATCTTTTCCAGAACCCCCGCTTGTGGATCTTTACCCCCTCTGTCGTTGTCTCTGGGTTAGCCGGCTCCTCTGCCACTGGTGTTTCAGAGGAGTCAGCAGGCTCTGGGGCAAAGATATCGGTATTCACATCAATATCCGCTGTGCAGTTCTGGTTGGCTCCCGCTATCAGTCCCAAAGCAGCAATGTAGCGTATCTCACTGTTCTTGATACCAGGAGGCAGTATATAGTTTGCCGACTGCGAATTCTTACGGATGGTCACCTTGTCTATGCCCACCACTTCTTTGAATACGCTGGCAATATTGGTCATATTGGAACCGCCACCAGTAAGGAAAGCTCCTGCAATGAGGCTGTCGCGCGCATATTTCGATTCGTTAATCTGCTGCTTCACATTCACAAGAATCTCGGTAAGGCGAGCATCAATAACTGCGCTAAGTGTCTTGCGTTTGATTTCAATGCCGTCAGAAGTCGTCTTGACAACAGCCTCGCCTTCCTCCTCCGAGAATGAGGCATAGGGCTCGCCAAACTTGCTCACCTTAAGCTCTTCGGCTTCATCGTGTTCCATCTGCAGGGTCATGATGTCTTTCGTGATGTTTTCACTGCCTAACGGAATAACAGAGAGGAAACGCAGCAATTTGGACTTATAAATGGATACGGTGGTGGTGTCTGCCCCTATGTCTACAAGCAGACAGCCCGAGTTCTTCTGGGCTTCGTTAAGCAATTGGTCTGCCACCACAAGCGGCGTGAGCTTGTATTCTACCACCCCTATGCCGTTGACGTTCTGAAAGCAGTTCTCAATGAAGTTGCGCAGTTTAGACTTGGCAATAATGTTCAGATAGCGTCCCTCTATGTTGTTGCCCATCACACCTACGGCATCAAGCAACTTTTGGATACCCACGGCATACTCTTGAGGAATAACATCGAGAATGCTCTGACCCTCATATGTGATATTTGTGTTTTCGTCGTTTAAATTGTCTATGTCCTCCTTCAAAATCTTGTGTTCCTCCTCGTCAAAGCTCCGTCTCACTTCGTTGTGTACGGTGTGTATGCCCTGTCCGGAGTAGCTCACATACACTTGGGTTATCTTCTTCTGAAGTTCCTCCTCAAGTTTGGCCTTGATGCCCTGTATGCAGGTAGCCGCAAGGTCTGCATTGTTTATTATGCCCTTGCGCATAAAAGGCGTTGCGTTTTGCTGCACGTGAGCCTTGATCTCAATCTTGCCGTCAAGCCGCTTTGTGCCGGCCACTCCCACAACCTTCGACGAGCCCAACTCGATAGCGATGATATTTAACTCTTCTGTTGCCATATATTATCAATTTTTAGTTTCTTCCTCATATTTGGTACACACAGCCTGGTTGCTATATTCCAGACTGATGCGTTGGTATTTGTTCCACCCCACGGTGTTGAGCACCTTTTCGTATAGCAGCTTCAGCCTTGAGAGTTTCAGTCCTATGCCACTGGGCTTGCCCAACTCCACCACATGGCAGCCCACCCGCGGGGTTAGCTCCACTTTGCCTTGGGGCGTGAAGTTTATCTGTTCTATCATGTCATTCCAGAACTCGTCAGTGTAGAGTATCTGTCCAAATGTTGCCAACACAGATTTGTGTCTGTTATAGTTCACATAGCCCGTAACCACCGCCACATCGGCAGGATACTGAACATGTGGAATCTTGTTGCCCTTGATATCTATATAGTAGCCCTCGCCCATCACCGGCATCACGCGCAATATCGGAAGTTTCTGGCTTACCTCTATAACCACATCGCCCTTTGGAGTGGTGTAGCACAAGCTATTGAGCACAAACTGGTGACTGTCGACTGCTCTCTTTATCTTGTTCAGATGCACATTGTCCATATTCTTGCCCACGGGGTTGAGTCTGGTGTCTGTGAGAATCTGTTTTATGTCGCCAACCGAAACAAAGTCGGCCTTGTCAGAGTCTGACACGGTGATAAGAACCTGACGGCATACCACGTTGTGCCTTTTCTTGTTGAATTTGACAAACGCAAACACAAGATAGGTCAGCATGCCCAACAGTAGCAACAGTCTTACAAACGCCTTCATCCTTGCATTATTCTGTTTTATTGTCGTCTTCCAAGCCTCTTCCCACTCTTCGTCTTACTGTGCCGCTAACAGTCTTCTGCCTTAACGATGTCCGCTATTCGCTGCGTATAGTCATCGAGGTCGCCTGCGCCGAGTATAACCAGCACATCAGTGGGATGCGTCCTGACGAAGTCAAGCACGGTGTCTTTCTCTATCAGATATTTCTCAACCGACGGACGAAGATTGTCATATATCAATCGGCTGTCAACCCCCTTGATGGGTTTTTCGCGCGCCGGGTATATTTCGGTAAGAACCACCTCATCAAAAAGCGAGAGACTCTCCGCAAACTCCTTATAGAAATCACGTGTACGCGTGTAGAGGTGCGGTTGGAAGATGGCAGTAATCTTACGTCCATCGAAAACCTCCTTCAGCGACTCTACGCTCTGGCGTATCTCAGCTGGATGATGAGCATAGTCGCTCAACACTACATGGCGGTCGTTTTTCACCTTGAAGTCGAAGCGCCTCACCACGCCGTCATAGCTTGCCATCGCCCGACGAAGCTCATCAGCGCTGGCACCCGCCAACTGCGCCAACGCCATGGCCGCAATGCCATTCTCTATATTGACACTAACCGGCACTCCCAGTTTCACATCACTTATGTTGCCCAGCGGCGAGATATAATCAAACACTATTTCGCCTCCGCCGATTCTCACGTTTTCAGCATGAAAGTCACCCTCTTTGCGACTATAGGTAAACGTCCTCACCCCGTTCTGTACAGCAGGGCGCATCTTGAGTCCTGTGTGCATTATAAGAGTTCCGCCTGACTGTATCAGTGAAGTATACTTGGTAAAGCTTTCGAGATAGGCCTCCTCCGTGCCATAGATGTCAAGGTGGTCGGGGTCGGTGGCGGTGATTACGGTAGCCCAAGGGGTCAGATGGTGAAACGAGCGGTCAAACTCGTCAGCCTCAACCACCACATAGGGACTCTGTGCATCGTAAAGATAGTTGGTGTTATAGTTCTTTGTAATACCACCGAGAAATGCACTGCACTTCACGTGACTCTGCTCCAGCAGGTGGGCCGTCATTGCGGTAGTGGTGGTCTTGCCATGAGTGCCGGCCACACAGAGGGCCTTATAGCCGCGCGACAAGATGCCGAGCACCTGGGCACGCTTATGCATCTCGAAGTTGTTTGTACGGAAGAAGTTCAGTTCCTTGTGGTCGGCAGGTATGGCGGGCGTATAGACCACCAAAGTACCGGCCTTGTCAAGAAACTCTGGTCCGATGAGCTTCGGGTTGTCTTCATAGTGCAGTCTGGCACCCTCATTCTCAAGAGCTTTTGTAAGGGGGGTTGCCACACGGTCGTAGCCTCCCACCACAATGCCTTTGGCAAGGAAATAGCGCGCCAAAGCACTCATGCCGATGCCACCGGCACCAACAAAATACACAGACTTTATTTCATTTAGCTCCATGGGTTTACAGGATATATAATCTATCAGTATTTATTTTTCGTTTGCAATCTTGAGAATCTCGTCCACAATCTGTTCTGTAGCACGGGGTCTGCCCATCTGAAGAATATTGTTTCCAAGAGTAGAAAGCATCTCTGGGTCACTAACCACTTCAATAGCCTTAGGAATGAGGAACATGCGAGCCTCGTTGTCCTTGATGCAGATGGCAGCTTTTCTGACAACCAGAGCCATAGCGTTTTTCGTCTGGTGGTCTTCCGCCACATTGGGTGACGGAACCAGTATGACAGGCTTGCCAAGCATCTGCAGCTCCGAAATGCTACATGCACCCGCACGACTTATGACGAGGTCTGCAGCCTTATAAGCCTTAGCCATGCCAGTGATAAAGTCACACACATACAGGTTGGACGGTTTCACCTTTTCTTGCAGAGCATACTTGATTTCGGTACTGTAATATTTGCCGGTCTGCCAGATGAACTGCACATCCTTCTGCTTGCGTATAAGGTCGAGGTGCAGCAAGACGCTCTCATTGATGGTACGCGCCCCCAGACTGCCGCCCACTATCAGCACTGTACGTTTTGACGAGTCAAGACCGAATGACTTGACAGCAATCTCACGCGTAAGCCCACCCGCTTTCAGTTCCTGCCTCACGGGGTTACCGGTAAGCACCACCTTAGTGTTGGGGAAAAATCTTTCCATGCCTTCGTATGCCACGCAAACCTCCTTAGCCTTTTTCGCCAGCATCTTGTTGGCAACTCCGGCATAGCTGTTCTGCTCCTGCAAGAGAACCGGCACATGCAGATCCTCCGCCGCACCCACACAGGGGCCGCTGGCATATCCACCCACACCAATAATCACATCGGGCTGAAACTCTTTCACTATTTTGTGGCACGTTGCCTTGCTCTTGATATAATGGTACACGACCTTAACATTCTTCAGAAGATTTCGGCGGTTCAGACCCATTATCTTGAGCCCGCGTATTTCATAGCCGGCCTGCGGCACACGTTCCATTTCCATGCGGCCCTCGGCACCGACAAATAATATCTTAACACCAGGCACACGTGCCTTCAATGCATTGGCAATGGCAATGGCCGGGAATATATGTCCGCCCGTCCCGCCGCCAGCAATTATCACTCTGAGTTCTTTGTCCATACAAGAAAACTGTAACTAATTCATTTATTTGCGTTTGCAATTACCTTTAGCCCTACGCAGAACACACAGGCCTCCACAAAGGGCTATTATTGCGCAAATTTAATAAAAAAAACATGTTCCGATAAGGGTTTTCCTTACATTTTTCTTCCTTATTTATAAAGAATGCATCAAGCTTTATCTTCATGCACAGTTGACATCACAGTCACAAAAAGTCTCCTACCGATGCCCTTTCGGCCGAAAGGGCATTCCGTTTCGGCCGGTTTGCAATTACCTTTCGGCCGAAACGGACAACCGCATCGGCCGAAACGAAACGAAAAAGTCTGCTTTTCCGGGAGTTGGCGCTGACTCCCTCGGCGCTAAATGGTGACGCGTGTCAGTCCTTGGACGTTTATGAACTTTTCGACTGATAAATTTTGTTTGTTTAAAATAAAAGGTTAATTTTGTGGCCATCAATCTCGATACACAACACAACAAAACAACAACAATGAAAATACTACTACTATCACTCATTTGCGCGAGCGCCATTATAGCTGGTGTCTCCCAAAACTACGTCGCCCTCAAAGACACAGTATGGGGGTGTCGCTACTTTGCTTCTGACCCCGCAACGGGCCAGCCCACCTCTACGGGTAACAAGAAAGGTACTTCAGGTGTCTCATGGCCATCAATGGAAGGCGTGGAGATGAAATACTATGTCAGGATTCCGGCAGGACATTGCCGCGCCGACATGTACTACACTCCCTACTACGGCAAAGCGCTGTCAATGAGCGTCACTATCACCCGAACCGACAACAAGAAGGTCATCTACAACGACAAGATAACCACTCCGGTATGCCTTGTGAGAACAGAGCAGAACATTGACCTCTTCGGCGATATCCAGTTCCCTGCCGACACATGGTATCAAATCAAACTTGTGAGCGAAAACGGCAATAGGGGTATACGCAACCTCTCCAAAATGATTTTCAGTCACGAGGCGAACGAAAGAGTTGTGACTCCCACTGTATTTATGGCCCCCTCTGCCCACAACAACACATGGGGCAGCACCGACCCTGGAGCAGTAAATGAGAACGGCTACGACTGGATTTATGGCGAGTTTCTCTATCCCGAGGAATACGCATTCCCCAACCGCTACCTGATGTGTCTCGGTGGCAGCGGATACTACAGTGGCATTCAGGTGTGTGGTTCAAACCTGCGCAACACCGCCCTCTTTTCAGCATGGGACAACGGTGATACCGACAAAAACCCCAACCTGCCGGCTTATCTGCGCTCTGGCGCCATCGACAACAACACCGACGTTGCCATAAACCGCTTCGGCAACGAAGGCACTGGTGTGCAGTCCATGATGTCGAACGCACACTGGAAACGCGGGCATTGGGTGCAGTGGCTCATGAACGCACGCCCCGAAACAACAACCATAACCCTAATGGACAATAACGGGCAAGAGTCCACCATAAGCTATGCGAACACCATTCTGACAGCATGGTACAAAATGGCCGACGATCCCGAATGGCACTATATCTCTACCATACGCCAAAGCGGCACGACCCACATTTTCGGCAACGCTGGCGAATATTCGTTCTTGGAATGCTTTTCTGACGGTGGTGGCGACAACTACGTAAAGTGCTACATGAAAAACCGTTTCTACCGTTCGGTGGCCGATGGCAAGTGGTACAACCGCAACCACATGACCCCCGGACACTACAACTACAACGACGGTGCGCGCGAATGCCGCTATGACTACGGGCACGGAGCCGCTTACGAATACGAGAACTGCTTCTACATCGAACAGGGTGGCTTCGGTCAGGTGAACGATGCCAACATGTATCTGCCGCTCGCTACTAACACCGAGTGTGTAGACACCATCAACATCGACGACAAATACGCTCGCATCAATCTGGCCTTCCGCAACAACTACTACAAACAGGAGGTTAGCTACATTGACTCACTGCTGCAGACCCCCAACGCACAGCAGGACATCACCGCATTGGCAAAAGAGCACATCGACAATGCCGGCCAACCAAACTACTTCGGCACGAAAGACATTACCGCCATCAAGGAAGCCTACAACGGGGGCGCACCGTCTGACATCACGGCTCTGGCAAACGCCATAAAGGAGACCGCACGCAACTGCAACACCATACGCTATGCCAACGTTACGGCACGTAACTTCATCGGTAGCCAACGCGCCTATCTGCTACAACAAACCGAAGGCATGGGATTTCTCTACGCTGAAATGCAAGATGGCAAGCCTGTGCTCAAGGTCGGCCAGAAAGACCGTGACGACAAATGCGCCAACTGGATTCTCTGCCGCTCCACCAAATACAACACCATGTCAATTTACAACATAGGCCTCGGACTGTACATCAATTTCAACAGTGCAACCCTGCTTGACAGCGAACCTCAGAATATCAGTGCGTTCGGACGTTACGGCCGTGGCTTCTATATCGGCAGAAACACCTCTAACGCCATCAATGTCAACGCTGACGGCACAGTTAAGATTGGTGCTCATAACGCTGTCGGTTCACAATTCAACCTGCACGACAACCTCAGCTACACTCCACTGTGTAAAGACGTGGAGAAGGTTATCAAAGCCACCGAAGCACCCGGGGTGTTTGAAGAATACAAGGCCATGGTGCCGAAAATCCTTTCAATGCCGGAAAACGTGCTGGGAGCATGGACCGATGCCGAGGAACTGGCTCAACTCAGGGAACTCTATGATGACGGCAACATAACCATCGCCAAAGCTGACCAGCTTATTTCTCTCATCGACAACGCACAGACCATCTCGCTCAACACTGACGAGACAGCGGCTTTCACCATCGTCTCTGCAGCAACAGCAAGCGAATCCACTCCGTTCCTCACCATTGATGCCGACAACTACACTTACCACAAGGCGGCCACCAACAAAGCCGACCAAGTGTGGATGGCACGCCCGAAGAACGGTGGGCACGAGCTCTCGGCACAAGGCAGGGCACTCAACAGTCTCTCTGACTATACCAACGCCAACATCACAACACGGGAGACGGGCAACGGAGCGGCATTCTTCATGACACACCTCGGCGGTGGACAATACAGCATCAGCGACATACAGAACGGACCTACTGCCATGTCAGGAGTAACAAGTCCGGTCAAGACTGCTCGCACAAATTCCGACGGCACACAATGGTATCTGAAACCAGCCAAGGAGATTAAGGTATCGCTCAACTCCATTGGCATACAGTCCCTATACCTCGACTTTGGTGTAAAACTGCCCGATAACGTTACGGCTTACCGCATTGCCAGTCTGACAGCAGATGGTCCCGAACTTGAACAGCTTGGCGACACCATTCCGGCTCGCACACCTGTAGTGCTGAAAGGAGAGTCCTATGGCGGCTACATGCTTGAAATTGTTCCTGGCTCGGTCGGCCAAAGCGACAGCACCATCGTTCGCGGCACTCTGCTCAAAAAGAGCGGACTGAAGAGCAAGACATTCTACACTATTGTGGCCAAGTCGGGCAAGCCTGTCATTGCGCTTGCCCTCGGCTCTACGGTCAACGCCAACCAATGCTACATCCTCAAGGAAGACATGGAGAGTCTCGGCCTTACAGCCACCCAGTATACCATCGACTTCGACAAGCTGACAAGTGTTGACGACATCAAGGCACAGACCACCAGCAGCAATGGCAAGGCCTATGACCTGCAAGGACGTGAAGCCAACTCTGACACTAAAGGAATAATAATCAAAGACCACAAGACAATACTCAGCAAATAGACATCAGCAGCAAGACTGCCATCGTTCGACCGTCAGGACTCCAAAGACCGTCATACAGCGTGTATCACATCGGTCTTTCCCCACGTTCTGGCGGCCGGACAATGCATTTTAACAAGCACTGATAATGAAAAGATTTTCACTCATACTGATACTGATTGCCGTTTCACTGACCTTTGCCTCGGCACATACACCGACCGACGTGACAACGTCAAACCGTAACTCCATGCGCATGGACACCCTTTGGGGGGCATATTGCTACCGTGAACTCAACGGACAGATTTCGGGCGTATCACGCCAAAAAACTCCATTCAACAGTTTTCCGCTCCACAACGGAGAAAAGATGGTGTACTACGTATTAGCCGAGCAGTCAAGGGCCACGTTCTCACTCTCCATTGACACAGAGAAGAAGGCACAGCCTATCATCGGTATCAAGATTACAGAGGTCAACACCGGTAACACCATCTGCGAAAAGACACTCGGTGGCAAGTTTCGCCAAGGCGAGAACATGCCAAGCATCGTTACCAACGCCAAATTGCCGTCAAAGTCATGGTATCGCATTGAACTGACCGCCAAAGACTGGCTTGCACTCAAAAGCATCAACTATTTCATCATAGCCAACAACAGCCCAATCGGCATCAAGCCCTCCCCTATATTCATGGCACCCTCCGTACACTTGCTGGGCTGGGAGTCCACCGACCCCAACGCGCCCAAGGGCGAAGCCTACGATTGGGCATACATGGAGGTTATGTTTCCTAAGAAATATGAGCGTAAAAACACCTACATCATGTCGCTCGGCGTGTTAAGCGGATACATGGGCATACAGACTATTGACGATGAAGGCAAGGGCAACTACAAGCACCGCGTGCTCTTCTCCATGTGGGACAAAGGCGACACCGATGCAGATGCCAATCTGCCCGACTACCTGCGTTCGGGAGCGCTTGACCACGAAGACGGTGTCAGCATTAACCGCTTTGGGGGCGAAGGCACCGGCACACAGTCCATGATTTTTGACTCCCACTGGCGATGCGACAACTGGGTGCAGTTCATTACTACTTGCCGGCCCGAGAAACTCAACATCACAATAAAGGGAAGCATGGGACAAGACTCAACCATAGAATACACCAACACTCTTGTGTCAGCATGGTACAAAGAGGCCGGCGAGAAAGAATGGCATTACCTCTGCACACTGCGCGAGGCGAGCCGCAACCACTATATGTCGGGCTGGTATTCGTTTCTGGAGAACTTCACCGACGATGGCGGCGAATTTTACAGAAGAGCCTACTATCGCAACGGTTATCTCCACTCGCTGAACGACGGAAAATGGTATAACCGCAACAAAGTCGGCTTCGGTCACACACAGGGCAAACCACACGAACCCCGCTACGACTATGGCCACGGAGCAACGAGTCTCTACTCCAACTGCTTCTACCTCGAGCATGGAGGCTACAGTCTCAACGCCAACGACAGTGCCCAGACCGTACCTCTGGCTACCGACAACACCCCTGTCGACACCATCAACCTCAACGCCCTGTGGGGAAGAATGGAACAGGCCATACGCAAAGAGCAGACACGCGAAATGGATATGCTGATAGCCCAAGCCTCCGAGCAAGGGGACAAACTTGCCGCATTCAAGGCTCTGGCAAAGACATTCATCGACAATGCCAACAAGTTTGACTATTACCAATCGGCAGACATGGCAGACCTCATTACGGTCTACAACAACGGCAACACTGATGATGCTGCCGGACTGGCACAGGAGCTGCACTTCCTTGCACACACCTCCTCGCCTCTTAAGCAAGGAAAAGCCATCAAGACTGAACATATCGGCATTACACGAGGCTACCAGATTATGACTGACGGAAACAATGCACTGGTGGCAAACGACAACGCCATAACCCGTGCCTCTGACAATATAGCAACCGACAACAACCGCAACTGGCGATTCATACGTCAGGGCAATAGCAACAAGTTTCTTGTGTGCAACATCGGCACAAAACAATATCTTGACCCTTCAGCCAAGACAATGCTTAGCAACACCCCAGTAGAGGTGACACTCTCTGCCCTTGACAAAGAAGAGTTGTTTGTCATCACGTCGGGCGACGCACACATCAAGTGCCAACTTATAGACAACTACTTCGTAAAATAGCAGACCGACGAGACCCCACCACTGACACTCCAAATAATTACCACACTGGCAAGACATAATACAACCACACCGTAATGAGCAAACTACATGCATTTTTTGAGCCTTCCACCCACCTCTCTTGGTGGTCGGACTGGCTTGTCATCATTCTTGGCTGCACCTGCACCGCCGCAGGGTTTGTGTTCTTCATTAACCCCTACAATCTTGTGCCTGGCGGAATATACGGTCTAAGCATTGTAGTGCACAACCTTGTGCCGTGGTTTCAGATAGGTACCATCAGTTATGCTTTCGAGATTCCGCTGCTCATTCTGGCCCTGTTGTTCTTAGGCAAGAGCATCGGCATACGCACCATCATAGCAGCACTTGTTACACCTATGATAATGAACGGCATATCGCTGTTAGCCTACCCTACCGCCGAAGCCCTTCACAAACTTGACCCTACGCTCATTGCTGGCGGGCATCTTAATCTGAGCGACCATCTCATGCTTACCACCATAATGGGAGGCACGCTAATCGGTTTGGGGTGTGGCTTAGTGGCGCGCAACCGTGCCACGGGAGGAGGCACCGACATTGTGGCCATGTTCACCCAAAAGTATCTGCATGTAAGGTTTTCAAAAGCCATCTTCATTGTTGATGCCCTTGTGGTGCTGTCAGGCTTTCTGGTTATCGGACTGGGACTGGGCACTGGCAACAACGCCACCAACGACTGCTACCTGTCGTTTTACTCACTCATTGCCATCTACATATCCTCACGAATGGTCAGCATGGTCATCAACGGTTTTAAAAACGAGCAGATTATCTTCATCATCGGACGCGGACGCATGGACAAGTTGCGCGACTACATTATCAACGACCTTGACCGTTCGGCAACCTGCATCAAAAGTTCTGGCCTGTATAGTGGCGAGGACAAAGACATGTTGTTCCTCGTAGTAAAAGAAAAAGAGGTAACACGCATCAAACAGAAGATAAAGACGGTGGAGCCCGACTCGTTCATCGTAATAACCGATGCTTACGACACTTTCGGTGAGGGCTTCCGTGACTTGCCCAACTCTGGGGACATTATGCCCGAATAATCACAAATAGACATTATGCAGCAATGAAACAGCTCAAAACAAGACATCGATAATTTCTAATACTGACCTCCTATACCATGAACAAGAAGTACCTTCCCGCCTTGGCAATTTTACCCTTGGCTATGCAAGCGCAGCAACAGCGATGGAACATAGTCTACATCATGACTGACGACCACACAATGCAGATGATGTCGTGCTACGACAAGACACATGTGCAGACTCCAAATCTTGACCGCATTGCCAACGACGGTGTGCGCTTTGTCAACTCGTATGTAGCCAACTCGCTATCCGGACCGAGCCGTGCATGCATGATTACAGGCAAACACAGCCACAAGAACGGCTTCACCAACAACGAGCACGGCATCTTTGACGGCAGCCAGCAAACCATGCCTAAACTTCTGCAGAAAGCAGGCTACACTACCGCACTTATAGGCAAATGGCATCTGGTGAGTACACCGACAGGATTTGACCACTATGAAATTTTGCCCGGCCAAGGCGACTACTACAACCCTACGTTCATAACCCAAGACGGTAAAAACCATATCGAAAAAGGCTACCTCACCAACATCATTACCGACAAAGCACTCAACTGGCTCGACGGACAACGAAAGACAGGTAAACCCTTCTGCCTCTTTATTCACGAAAAGGCATGCCACCGTGACTGGCTTCCAGAACTGAAATACCTGTACGAATACGAAGACGTGACGTTTAAATTACCCTGCAATTTCAATGACAAGTGGGAAGGAAGAGCCGCTGCACAAAAGCAAGAGATGGACATTGCGTCAGACACCGACATGACCATGGACTATGATGTAAAAATGTTTGACCCCAGAGTAAAAACACGTCTTACGGATTCCTATCTTTCATTCATCGGCAGACTTGACTCGCACGACAGAGCCATCTATGACTCGTTTTACGACTCTCTGGCCGTAGACTTCCGCAACCGCCGTCTTACGGGTCAGGCTCTGAAAGAGTTCAAGTATCAGCGCTTTATGCGCGACTACGCCAAAGTGCTCAAAACATTTGACGACAACGTGGGCCGCATTCTTGATTATCTTGATAGCACTGGTCTTTCAGAAAACACCTTGGTGGTCTACACCTCCGACCAGGGATTCTATATGGGCGAACACGGGTGGTTTGACAAACGCTTCATGTACGAAGAGTCTTATACTACACCTTTGGTAATGCGCATGCCCCGCAAGTACAACAAGCCCGTGGCAAAAGGTGACATAACCGAAATGGTGCAGAATATAGACTATGCCCCGACGTTTCTGGAACTTGCAGGTGCACCCATTCCTGACGACATGCAAGGCGTGAGCCTGCTGCCGCTGCTCGAAGGCAAACACCCCAAAGATTGGCGACAAAGTCTGTACTACCATTACTACGAATTCCCCGCCGAACACTCCGTACGCCGTCATTACGGAGTGAGTACGGCCGACGGATGGAAACTCGTGCACTTCTACCCTGCTCCGGGCGAAGACCCCAAGACCGCCATAGACTCATGGGAAATGTATGACCTCAACGCCGACCCACACGAAATGAACAACATCTATGGCAAGCCTGGCACCGACAAGCAGCTGAAACGTCTAAAGAAAGAACTGCTCAAGCTGCAGAAACAATACGATGACCCGATAGAGGAACAACTGAAGTCTCGACAATAACGGTGTGACGACACCTCTGGGCAATACGCTTCACCATGCCCCGCCATCGCATGTCGGGCGGCATAAAGCAAAGCCCATCAGCAGAAATGAGGCGAACAATGTATGTCTGCGCTCATACCTTTGGCGTAATATCCATTCATTATTCAATGCGTTCAACCCAAAACACATCGATTACATAATAAATTCAGAAAAATTCTAAGTTTCTTAAAAAAAAAACATTATATTTGCACTATGACTCAAAACAATCACAAATAACATAAATCCAACAATGAGAAGAATTATACTACTGTCAATCATCATGGTCTGCGCTATAGGCTCTATGGCACAAACGACCATTAAAATGAAGACCGCCAAGGAAATCGGCGAAGACTTTGCCCTTACCGTAAACGAGGGCCTCATCTGTCTCATCGACTGGGGAGACGGCAAGACCGACACCGTGTATAGCACAACCGAACCTATTTCTGGCACCGTAGCTGGAAACAACATCACACTGTCGGCTATAGGGATAACCTATTTCGACTGCTCTGGCCAAGACCTTAGCCAGATAACATTTACGTCTGCATCAAGCATTGAGACTCTGATTCTGTCAAACAACAAGCTTATCACCTGCAACGTGTCAGGCCTCCCTGCTCTCAAGACGCTGTGGGTTGACAACAACATGCTGACAACCCTTGACTTGAGCAAGAGTTTTGTACTTGAGAGCCTTCTTGCCTCAAACAATAGCATCTCGACTGTTAAGACAGGGTATTCTGGCTTGACACAGATTACCGACTGCTGGCTCAACAACAACAAGCTCAGTCAGCTCAGCCTTAAAGGTAGCACCCAGATAAGCACTTTAAACATTGAGAATAACGCACTGGACTCGCTGACATTGTCACAACTTGACGGCAAGGCTCTTGCCGTGTTCATCGACGGCAACTCACTCGACTTCACTTCTCTATGGAACAAAGGTAACTCGCTAAGATGGTATGGCACACAACAGGAAGGCCTCAAATTTGCACAGGATAGCTACAAAACAGGCGAAGCATTCACATTAGCACGCAACCTCTTCAAAAAGAATCAAGACGAAATGGACTTGCCGGGCACATCCTATACCTTTGCGTGGTACAAGTACGAAAACGGTGTCAAAGGCTCAAAACTCACAAAAGGCGCCCCTGGCAACACAACAGCAGACTACACCGTGCCTGCCGCCAGCAACAAGAAGAACATCTTTACTTTCAACAAGCCGTTTGAAGACATTCAGCTTGAAATAAAAAACAACAAATATTTCGGTTTTCTTCTTCTGAGCGACCACATCAGCATCATTGACCCTACCGGCATTGAGGACGCAAGTGCTGCCAACAACCTGAGCTGCACTACAGGAAACGGTTCCGTAACCCTGCAAGCAGACAAACCCACGACTGTAAGCATATTCAGCACCTCGGGAATGCTTCACTGGAAAGGCGAAGTGCATGAGCCCGTATGCATACAGCTCAACAAAGGTATATACATAATCAACAACACAAAAATAGCAATAAAATAACAGCAATGAAAAATACACGATTCATCTCCCTGCTTATCGCCACCATCGGCCTATGCCTGACGGCAAAGGCACAGACGAGTGAAACCGTACAGACCATTTTGCCAGGCACCAACAAAGTTAGTCTGACATGGGACGGTCAGACGGTGTCTATACCTGTCAGAGCCAACAACAACTTCAGCATAATGCCCAACAAGACCTGGCTCAAGGCTGAACTCTCGGCTAACAGCAAAATGCTCATCATCAAGGCCGACACGACTTACAGCGACAGACCGCGTACGGCCAACATCGTGCTGAAAACTGCCGATGGAGCTATGTCTCGCACTATAGAAGTGACACAGGAGGAAGAAAAATTCTACGAAACAATTCTTGACAAACAAATCGCGCCCAAACTATACAGCGCTTCAAGCGCACAAACCGGACAGGGCATAGAGCGTCTCTTTGACGGGAGCACCTCTACCCAATGGTCAAGCATATTCGGTGTGTCAGAAGAGAAGCCCGCAGTCATCACAATCTACTTCAGCGGCAAAGACCCCATCAGCTATATGGTCTACACCCCAAGGCAGTCCTACAGCACCAGCGGTGTTTGGAAGACCTACAAGATTACAGCAACCGACCACGGCAAGACCTATACCCAGACTATAACGGCAGAAGCTGACAAAATTCCCGACACCATACGTTGGGAAAACCCCATCACTCCCGAAAAGATAGAGATAAGTATCACTGAATCCCTCAACAACTATGCTTCAGGAGCAGAACTGAGCTTCTACCAAGTAAGGGACGACAAGAAAGACCTTGACGTCTTTGCCGACGACATCTACTCGAAACTCAGACCTGGTGTCACAAAAGAGGAAATCGACAAACTGACCAACCCGTTCTGCAAACTTGTAGCAAAAGGCATCTTTGACGGCACCTACGAGACGAAATACCGCGCCGGGTCATATCCATGCAGGCTGTCCTATAATGTGCTGTCGTCAGAATGGAACGCACCCGGCAAGTACTACAGCCAAATAGACAACCCGACTGGTATCAACTTCCGTTCTGGCACGAAGCGTGCCGTATATGTTAGCGGCATACCCGAAGACATGAGCGCCAAGCTCTGCATCATGGCTTGGTATGTTGGAAAAGACGGTGACTCGTTCAACGGAGCCTATCCCCATGAAACGAACTTCGACCTCAAGAACGGCCTCAACATAATAGACTACACCTACGGTTGGGACGGTCTCGGCTACATCAAATACTACGCCAGCACACGCGAGCGCTACGAGGAAGGAGTGCCCGACATCAATGTACATATCATCAACGGCGAAATAAACGGCATCCTGACCGCTGACAAGACAAACGACGAGATGTATGCCATGTGCAAGAAAGCCGCCACTGAAGGCAACATCTGCATTGACGTGCTCGGCAAGCGCGTACAGAGCATCTGGACCAGTGCTGGCATGCGCGACTACTGCAAGGCAAGCGATGGAACGAGCCTCGGCTATCGCCAGTATATCAACCTCCTCGACTCTCTCGTGACTTGGGAACACCGTCAGTTGGGACTTGAAAAATACAACCGCATTCCCGACAACCACACTATGGCGTTCACCAACTACACTTACTATATGTTCCAAACAACCTTAGGGGTAAGTTTCCATCACAACCAAGAGCAGCGCGTGCTCAACTGCAAGACCATGATGCTCAATGACAATGACGCCATTTGGGGATTCTCACACGAGTGGGGACACCAGCATCAGATGCACCCCTATGCTTGCTGGGGAGGTCTAAGTGAAGTGACCAACAACATATTCTCGTACTACAACGTGCAGCACCTCGGCTACGTGTTCAATATCGACAAGAATTTCCCCGTACTCTTCTGGAAACATATCTTCGGACGTATACCGGGCTACAACCAAGGCAAGGCATACTCAACTCTGCGCAATGGAGCCTACCAAGCCGCAAAGAGCAACCGCTCGCTTTACAGCTACAGCGAAGACCTGCGCAACACATGCCTTGCAGAAGAAGACAGCCTTATCTACAATATCAATGTCAACCCACAACGTTCAGTGAGCATCATGGACACCGACCTGTCGCTGATGTTGGCTCCGTTTAACCTTCTGGGCAACTACGCCACCATCACACTCAAATATGCAGACTTCTATCCTGACCTCTTCGAATCGCTTCGCCAGCAGAACAACTTGCCAGGTGGATCTACTGTAGAGAAAAAAGATGGCTTCGATAAATATGAACTTATCAGTGCGGCACAAAACAATAACGTCAACGGCCTGTACTCCAAGCTCGAAGAACTTTACCCCAACAGTTGCTGGGTAACACAGAACTACCTCAACAAGGGCAGAGTGAACTGGCAAAACAACTCTACGCCAGCTCTGTTATGCTTCATACGCAAGGCCAGCCGACTCTATGGCTACAACCTCTATAACTTCTTTGAACGTGCAGGTTTCCTCCGTCTCGGTGCATATAAAAACAATGACTACGGCACAAAGTACCTTATCCTTACACAGAAGATGCTTGAAGAATTCAAGGCCGACATGGACGAACTTGAAAACAAAGGAATACTCAAACCTCTGACTGACAAGATGATGGAGGACATCTTCTATACACGCAACTTCAACGAAAGCGAAACCGACAAGATGTATCCTACACCCGACATACCCAACTGATAACAATACATCATCGTTTACATACAGAGCGTGCCACTCCAAATCAGGGTGGCACGCTCTGTATGTAAACGTCAGTACAAAAATTTCTGACTTCAGATTTATCCCAATTCGGTCGTTAGGACTTATTGGGATAAAGGTGTGAGCACAGGGCAACGAATGAAACGACCTTTGGGGTATAAGTCTATGTTTGAAGGATTCAAAACTACACACTTACGCAGAAAAACACAACTCCGCAGTTGTTTTTTCTCGTAAAAAGCTATTATCTTTGTAGCCAAGATGTCAATATCCCAAGAAGCGAATGGAACAAAACGAAATACGTCTAAGATGGTAAAGGAAACAATATCTCCCGTTCTAAATGCAGGAACACAAATGAGCCAAGAAGAAAAACCGTGGTTTAACCATTCGCAGATGATAGCTAATATCATATCCGCAAGGATGAAGGAACTTGGAATGACTCAAAAGATGTTGGCAGAGAAAATGAATTGTACCCAACAGTACATTTCAAAAATCTTAAAAGGCCGTGAAAACCTTTCGCTTGAAGCCCTAAGCAAAATCGAGAATGCCTTGGACATTCATTTTCTACAAATGGATGAATAGGCTGTTCTCCGAAGTGTAACAATAGAATAGAAAAAGACATGCCATTACAAAGTGAAGCAGCCCTTGAAAACGGACTTATAGCTACTCTTCAAAAGATGAACTACGAGTATGTTCACATTGAGGAGGAGAAGAACCTGTCTGCCAATTTCAAAAAGCAGTTGGAAAAGCACAACAAAAAGGAACTGGAGGAACTTGGCCGCACAGAGTTTACTGAGGCAGAGTTTGAGAAGATACTAATCTATCTCGAAGGTGGCACTCGCTTTGAAAAGGCAAAGAAACTACGTGACCTCTTTCCTCTTGAACTGGAAAACGGTGAACGCCTATGGGTGGAGTTCTTGAACCGTACCCACTGGTGTCAGAACGAGTTTCAAGTTTCCAATCAGATTACGGTTGAAGGTAGAAAGAAGTGTCGTTATGATGTAACGATACTCATCAACGGTTTGCCTTTAGTTCAAATAGAACTGAAACGCAGAGGCGTAGAGTTGAAACAGGCATACAACCAGATACAACGCTACCACAAGACTTCTTTTCATGGTCTGTTTGATTACATCCAACTGTTCGTCATATCCAATGGTGTGAACACACGCTATTTCTCTAACAACCCAAATAGCGGCTATAAATTCACCTTCAACTGGACAGATGCTGCCAATGTGCCTTTCAATGACTTGGAAAAGTTTGCCACAGTGTTCTTCGACAAATGTACATTAGGCAAGATTATCGGCAAGTACATTGTATTGCATGAAGGTGACAAATGCTTGATGGTGCTTCGCCCTTATCAGTTCTATGCCGTGGAGAAGATTCTTGACCGTGTAGAAAACTCCAATGACAACGGCTATATCTGGCACACTACAGGTGCCGGAAAGACCTTGACATCATTCAAAGCTGCTCAACTCGTCTCCGAATTGGACGATGTAGACAAAGTGATGTTTGTTGTTGACCGCCACGACCTCGACACTCAGACGCAAGCCGAATACGAGGCTTTTGAGCCCGGGGCCGTTGACAGCACTGACAATACAGACGAACTTGTGAAGCGACTGCATAGCAATTCTAAGATAATAATCACCACCATACAAAAACTCAATGCCGCTGTAAGCAAGCAGTGGTACAGTAATCGTATTGAGGAAATACGACATTCACGCATCGTTATGATCTTCGATGAATGTCACCGAAGCCATTTCGGTGAATGCCATAAGAACATCGTGAAGTTCTTCGACAACACGCAGGTATTCGGCTTTACTGGCACACCTATCTTTGTTGAGAATGCCGTAGACGGACATACCACAAAGGAAATCTTCGGCAACTGTCTTCACAAATACTTGATAAAGGATGCCATTGCCGATGAAAATGTGCTTGGTTTTCTTGTGGAGTATTACCACGGCAATGAGGATGTGGATAATGCCGACCAAGACCGCATGACGGAGATTGCCAAATTCATCCTTAATAATTTCAACAAGTCAACATTTGACGGTGAGTTTGACGCGTTGTTTGCCGTGCAGTCTGTGCCGATGCTTATCCGTTATTACAAGATATTCAAGAGCCTCAATCCGAAGATAAGGATTGGAGCAGTGTTCACATATGCTGCCAACAGTAGTCAAGACGATGAACAGACAGGCATGAACACTGGTGGTTATGTGAGTGACAGCACAGGTGAGGCTGACGAACTGCAAGCTATTATGGATGACTATAATAATATGTATGGAACAAGTTTCACTACAGAAAACTTCCGTGCATACTACGACGACATCAACCTGCGCATGAAGAAAAAGAAGGCAGATATGAAGCCTCTCGACCTCTGCTTGGTTGTCGGTATGTTCCTTACAGGCTTCGACAGCAAGAAGCTCAACACGCTCTATGTTGACAAAAATATGGAATATCATGGTTTGTTGCAAGCGTTCAGCCGTACCAACCGTGTGTTGAATGAGAAGAAACGTTTCGGCAAGGTGGTATGTTTCCGTGACTTGAAGAGCAAGGTGGACGAATCCATCAAACTTTTCAGCAATGGCAATCCAATAGAAGACATTGTGCGTCCCCCATTTGATGATGTCAAGAAAAACTATCAGGAACTGACAAAGGACTTCTTGGAGCATTACCCTGCGCCCCACTATGTGGACTATTTGCAAAGTGAGAACGACAAGAAACTGTTCATCCTTGCCTTCCGTGACATCATCAAGAAACACGCAGAGATACAGGTATATGATGAGTTTGAAGAGGATGCTCCAGACCTCGGGATGAGCGAGCAGCAGTTTATGGATTTTCGCAGCAAGTATCTTGACATTCACGACAGCATTCCTACTGTGCCACAGCCCAAGCCTGGCCCTGTTGCCCCCGTGGAGCCGGAGCCATCAATTTCCGACATTGACTTCTGCCTGGAACTTCTGCATAGTGACATTATTAATGTTGCCTATATATTGGAGTTGATTGCAGACCTTAATCCATACAGTGAGGACTATCCAGAGAAGCGTAAGCACATCATCGACACCATGATAAAGGATGCAGAACTTCGAAGTAAGGCAAAACTCATTGACGGCTTTATCCAGAAGAATGTGGATGATGACTGTGACAACTTCATGGCTCGCAAACAAAAGGTAGACGGCACAAGCGACCTCGAAGAACGGTTGAACAATTACATCGTCACAGAGCGCAACAATGCCGTCAATACGCTTGCCAAGGAAGAGGATTTGGATGTGTCTGTTCTCAATCATTATCTCTCAGAATATGACTACCTGCAAAAGGAACAGCCAGAAATCATACAAGAGGCATTGAAAGAGAAACACTTGGGACTAATAAAAAAGCGCAAGGCTTTAACAAGAATACTCGACCGACTGCGTTCTATAATTAGAACTTATTCTATGTGTTAAGTATGAGTGATGAGTGAATAAGGGTTAAGTGTGAGTGATGAGTGAGTAAGTGTTGCCAATCCATCACTTTATCACTAATCACTAAAACATAATACTTAAATAATTATGAAGCAAAGTATATTGAAAGATAAAAGCAAAGGTTTTGCACTAAGAGTCATACGCTTGTACAAGTATTTGTGCGAGGAAAAGAAAGAGTATGTTCTTTCAAAACAGTTACTTAGAAGTGGGACCAGTATCGGAGCAAACATTTCTGAAGCCTTTTATGGACAAAGCGAAGCTGACTTTGTTGCGAAATTGTCCATATCACAAAAAGAGACAAGTGAAACCATTTATTGGTTAGAGTTATTGCATGAGAGTGAATACTTAAAAGATAATGAATTTGATAGTGTTTATAATGATGCTGAGGAACTCATCAAATTATTGACTTCCTCAATAAAAACCATTAAGGGGAAAACTGCCCAAAGGCTTAATCACTAATCACTAAAACTTAATACTTAATATGAGCGAAGAATTACAACAGAAACTCCGTGACCAACTTTGGGAAGTTGCCAACAAACTGCGTGGCAATATGTCTGCCAGTGACTTCATGTACTTCACCCTTGGCTTTATCTTTTACAAGTATTTGTCAGAGAAGATTGAGAAGCACGCCAACAATGCGTTGGTTGACGACGAGGTAACGTTCAAGGAACTGTGGGCTATGGAGAAGGACGAAGACGTAGAGGCGTTGCAGGAAGAAGTAAAAACAGAATGTCTGGAAAACATCGGCTACTTCATTGAGCCAACCTTTCTGTTCTCGTATGTCATTGAGAGTATTAAGAAAAAGGAAAACATCCTGCCTATGCTCGAACGCTCATTGAAGCGTATTGAGGACAGCACCCTCGGACAAGACAGCGAAGAAGACTTTGGCGGACTGTTTTCAGACATTGACCTGGCTTCGCCCAAGTTGGGCAAGACTACCGAAGACAAGAACACTTTGGTAAGCAATGTGCTTCTTGCTCTTGACGATATTGACTTTGGTGTGGAAGCATCGCAAGAGATTGACATTCTCGGTGATGCCTACGAATATATGATTAGCCAATTTGCCGCTGGGGCTGGCAAGAAAGCCGGAGAGTTCTACACTCCTCAGGAAGTGAGTCGCATCTTAGCAGAGATTGTAACCATAGGTCACGCTCGTCTGCGTAATGTCTATGACCCTACTTGCGGTAGTGGTTCGTTGTTGCTCCGTGCTGCAAGCATCGGTCATGCCAACGAGATTTTCGGACAAGAGAAGAATCCCACGACCTATAACCTGGCTCGTATGAATATGCTTCTTCATGGCATCAAGTTCAGCAACTTCCGCATAGAGAATGGCGATACTTTGGAGGCTGATGCTTTTGGAGATACTCAGTTTGATGCGGTTGTGGCTAATCCTCCGTTCTCTGCCGAATGGAGCGCTGCCGACAAGTTCAACAACGATGACCGTTTCAGCAAGGCAGGACGCTTGGCACCACGCAAGACTGCCGACTATGCCTTTATTCTCCACATGATTTACCACCTTAATGAGGGCGGCACGATGGCTTGTGTCGCTCCGCATGGCGTACTTTTCCGTGGCAATGCAGAAGGAGTTATCCGCCGTTTCCTCATTGAGAAGAAGAACTATGTGGATGCCATCATCGGACTCCCTGCCAATATCTTCTATGGTACAAGTATCCCTACCTGTATCCTGGTGTTCAAGAAATGCCGTAAGGAGGATGACAACATCTTATTTATTGATGCCAGCAAGGAGTTTGAAAAGGTAAAGACCCAGAACAAGCTCCGTGAGCAACATATTCAAAAGATAGTAGATACCTATCGTGAGCGTACGGAGATAGAAAAATACAGCCATCTTGCCACTCTGCAAGAAGTAGCTGAGAACGACTACAATCTCAACATTCCTCGTTATGTAGATACTTTCGAGGAAGAAGAACCTATCGACATTCATGCTGTCATGAAGGAAATCAAGGAGCTGGAAGCTAAACGAGCCGGCCTTGACAAGGAGATTGAAGGCTATTTGAAAGAGTTGGGATTGGTTTAAGTGTTATGTATAAAGGTTCAGTGATTAGGTGTTATGGCAGACAAGAACAATATACCGCAGTTTGTGAATAGCGATTCTTTCATGGCAGACAAGAACTATGTGAAGTGGTTGTCTGACTTGAAGAAACGCTTCCGTATGACACAGCTCAAAGCAGCTGTCAAAGTGAATACGGAAATGCTCAAATTCTATTGGAGTTTGGGCGAGGACATCTGTGAGAAGCAGAAACACTATAAGTGGGGCGCAAAGGTTGTTGACAGGCTTAGTCTTGATATGCGCTCAGAGTTCCCTCAGAGTGAGGGATTTTCCCGAACAAACCTATATGACATAAAAAGGTGGTTTATATTCTATTCCAGCCAGATAGAAATAGTCCACCAAGCTGGTGGACTATTACAAAAAGTGGATAATAGCAATACCCCAATACCTGAAATATTGCTTTGTGTGCCTTGGCGTCACCAAACGTTTATTGTTTCCAAATGCGCTACAATTCCTGCTGCCTTGTTCTATCTCAATAAAGTTGTAGAGGGCAACATGAGCCGTACAGAGTTGGAGCATGTGGTTAAGGCTCAATTGTACGAGCACACAGGCAAGGCTTTGAATAACTTTGATGTTACATTGCCACAACCTCAAAACGCATTGGCAACAGAGATTATCAAAGATCCTTATAAGTTGGATTTCTTCTCATTACCAAGAAAGTTCAGTGAAATGGACTTGGAGAACAAGTTGGCAACGAACATCACTCGCTTCCTTTTGGAATTGGGTAAAGGATTCGCTTATGTAGGTAGACAGATGGAACTTGACACCCCAAGTGGTAAATCATACTTCCCCGACATGGTATTCTATCATACACGGCTGAAATGCTATGTGGTAGTGGAACTGAAGATTGTGGATTTTATGCCAGAGTTCATTGGCAAACTGAATTTCTACGTTTCGGCTGCTGACGAGTTACTTAGAGGCGAAGGAGACAATCCAAGCATCGGTATTCTTCTTTGCAAGGACAAAGATTCGTCCGTTGTGGAATGGTCTCTGCGTGGCATTACCACTCCGTTAGGTGTGGCAAGTTATCAGTTGCAAGAGGTTTATGAGAGGACATTACTCGAAATAAAGCAGGAAGCCTCTGAGGAAGAAAAATAAGAATGTTTGAAATCTTCCACAAGCTATGGAAGATTTTGTCTACCAAGTTGGTGGACAGATAAAACCATGTAACTGGCATGTAACTGAAAGACTCAAAAAAGCATTAAAGATAGCTCAAACCTCTGTTATAATGGGGCATAAAGCATATAACTACCATGTAACTGGCATGTAACTGAGCCATGATTGATGAACTTAAATTAAGGATTAGAAATGATAACGACAATAAATAACAAACATAAGAAACTCAATTTTTCGAATGAGCGAGAGCAGAGCCAAGCTTGCTTGAACTCTGCCGAGCATGAGAAAAATCAAGGACGAAAAGTCCTTAATGTCCCAAATAAGCGAGAGCAGAACCAAACTTGTTTGGATTCTGCCGAGCGTGA
>OJNH01000157.1_pt1 | contig 59434 bp, 65 predicted proteins | sample 1597361 | NCBI WGS metagenome assembly OJNH01 (sample SAMEA2452136, study PRJEB22498) | human gut metagenome | biome: human feces; feature: human gut; material: feces | place: Australia | collected 2012
TCAGTTGGTAGAGCAGGGGACTGAAAATCCCCGTGTCAGTGGTTCGATTCCACTTCGAGCCACCATTTATTAGAAGTAGTTTTTGAACTACTTCTTTTTTTCTTTTTATAGAATTAGCTTATATCTTCATATGTTGTTACCAACCTAGCCCCCTGCTTAATCAAATCATTTGTACCAACTGAATTAATAGAATTTATATTACCTGGAACCACAAACACATCTCTCCCTTGTTCTAATGCAAAGTCAACTGTAATTAATGTCCCACTTTTTTCTTTTGCTTCAATTACAATAATACCACTACTTATTCCACTAATAATTCTATTTCTAGCTGGAAATTTCATTTTGTCTGGTTTAGTTCCACATGGGTATTCTGAGATAATTGTTCCTCCTCTTTTTATAATTTCATTTGCTAATTCTAAATTTTCTTTTGGATAAATAATATCTAATCCATTTCCTAATACAGCAATTGTATTACCAGTATTTAAACTTCCTAAATGTGCATAACTATCAATTCCTTTAGCCAAACCACTTACTATATTTATATTTTGCTTTGAAAGATTATAAGCAAAATATTCTGCTGATTTTTTACCATATTCTGTACATTCTCTGCATCCAACAATTCCTATATTTTTATTGTTTAATTTTTCTATATTTCCTTTAACATATAAACTAATTGGTGGGTCGTAAATTTCTTTTAGTGCTTGAGGATATTCTCTTTCATTTATGTTGATAATTTTTATATTATTTTCATTCATATATTTTATATGATCATTTAATATTTTTTCATTTTTGGAAATCATTATATCATTTGCAATTGCTTCTCCTATTCCATTTATATTCATTAATTCTTCTTTTGTCAATTTATAGATTTCTTCTGGAGTTTTATACAATTCTAATAGTCTTAATTTTCTTTTGCTGCCTAAATTTTTAATTAAACTTAACCATATCCAGTATCTTTTATTTTCTAATTCTTCCATATCTTAATTCCTCCTTATTTTGGCATAAAAAAAGGACACAATTATACTGTGTCCCACATTGATATTGATATTTTTTAATCTATCATTCTGTTTTGTCTTTTAGTTGCTTTAATTACATTATTCATAAGCATAGCTATTGTCATTGGTCCAACTCCCCCCGGAACCGGTGTTATATAACTTGCTTTTTCTTTCACATTTTCAAAATCCACATCTCCTGTGATTTTACCATTTTCTAATCTGTTTATTCCAACATCTATTACAACCGCATTTTCTTTTACCATATCAGCTGTTACAAATTGAGCTTTTCCTATTGCAGATATTAATATATCTGCTTCTTTTGCTTTTTGCGCTAAATTTTGTGTTTTTGAATGGCAAACTGTTACTGTTGCATTTTTATTTAAGCAACAATGCATTAATGGTTTTCCTACGATATTGCTTCTTCCTAATATTACCACATTTTTTCCAGTTAAGTCAATATTATACTCTTCAAACATTTTCATTATTCCATATGGTGTACATGATACGAATGTATCTTGGTTTAATACAAGTTTCCCAACATTTACTGGATTAAATCCATCTACATCTTTTTGAGGTGATATTGTTCTAAATGCTTCATTTATATCTAAATTTGCAGGTATTGGACTTTGTAATAATATTCCATTTATTGTCTTATCTTGATTTAATTTTTCTATTAGCTCTATTAGTTCTTTTTGTTTTGTATTTGAACTTAATAAATATTCTTTATATTCTATTCCAACATCTTCACATACTTTACTTTTATTTCTAACATATACTTTTGATGCTGGATCATCTCCAACCATTATTACCGCTAATTTTGGATTAATTTGTTTGTTTTTTAATTCTTCACATTCTATTTTTAAATTTGCTCTTATTTTTTTTGCTAATTCTTTTCCATCTATTATTATAGCCATTTTTAATACCCCTTTTTTTAATCATTTATAATTTTATATTCAATATCTTCCATGTGTGGAAACATCTCTCTAACCCTTTTTAATGTTAGCATTGACATTTTTGGTTGTGGATTTTTTGGATGGTCTGATAATAATTTTTGTGTATAACAATTTGGTGCTGTTTTAAATAATAAATATCTATTTCTTACATATGTGTAAAATATTTGATAACCATTATTTAAATCTTCCCACATCATTTCAAATGTATATTTTTCTTCCATTTTTTCCTCCATAATTCTATTTTATCATTTGGCTAAATTCTTCTTCAGATATTATTTGAATGCCTAAGCTTTGAGCTTTTGTTAATTTACTTCCTGCTTCTTCTCCTGCTAGTACATAGTCTGTTTTTTTAGATACTGAGCCTGAGGTTTTTCCACCTAATCTTTCTATTATATCTTCCGCTTCTTTTCTTGTATATTTTTCTAAACTTCCTGTTAATACAAAAGTTTTTCCATCAAATCTTTTATCTGTGCTTTCTTCTTCTAAACAATTCATATTAACACCAGCTTGTTTTAATTTTTTTAACAAGTCTTCTGTTTGTTCTTGTAAAAAGAATTCTCTGATACTGTTTGCCATAACTTCGCCAATATCTTTTATTTCACTTAATTCTTCAAAGCTTGCATTAGATAAATTGTCCATTGTTCTATATTTTCTAGCTAATAATTTTGAAGCTTTTCCACCAACGTGTCTTATTCCTAAAGCTGTTATTAATCTATATAAATCGTTTTGTTTACTTGCATTTATGCTATCTATTAAATTTTGAGCAAATTTCTTTCCATTTTTTTTCAAAGATGCTATATCTTCAAATTGTAATTCATATATATCTGATATATTATGAATTAATTCTTTATCTAATAATTGTTGTATGATGTTTTCTCCTAGCCCATCAATGTTCATTGCTTCTCTTGATACAAAGTGAACTAAATTTCTAAATAATTTTGCTGGGCATTCAATTCCTGTACATCTTATAGCAGATTCCCCTTCTTCTCTTACTGCTTCTGCCCCACATACCGGACATACTCTTGGCATTTCAAAATCATTTTCATTTCCTGTCCTTTTTTCTTCAACGACTTTTACTATTTCAGGGATTACATCTCCAGCTTTTTGAATTACTACTGTATCTCCTATTTTTAATCCTTTTTCTTTTATAAAATCCTCATTGTGTAAAGTTGTTTTTGATATAGTTGAACCTGCCACTTTTACTGGTTCTAATATTGCCATAGGTGTTATTACACCTGTTCTTCCAACTTGACATACAATGTCTTTTAATATTGTTTCTTTTTGCTCTGGTGGGTACTTGTAAGCAACAGCCCATCTTGGAGTTTTTACTGTTGTTCCCAATATTTCTCTAAATTTTAGATTATCTATTTTTACAACTGCTCCATCTATTCCAAAGGTTAAGTTTTCTCTCATTTCTCCAATTTTATTAATTGCATCTTTTACTTCTTGTATAGTGCTACATGGTATACGTACTGGATTTACATTAAATCCTATTTTTTCTAAATATTCAAGTTCTTCAAAGTGTGAGTTAAATTCTTTTCCTTCTATTTTTTGTACATTAAATATATATATATCAAGTGGTCTTTTAGCTGTTATTTTGCTATCTAATTGTCTTAATGAACCTGCTGCTGCATTACGTGCATTTGCGAATAATTCTTCTTCATTTTCTTCTCTTTCTTGGTTCATTTCTTCGAAATCTTTTTTTGATATAAATACTTCTCCACGTACTGTTATATCTATTTTATCATTTATTTCCATAGGGATTGTTTTTACTGTTTTTAAGTTTTGTGTTACATCTTCGCCAACTAATCCATTTCCTCTAGTTGCACCTCTTACAAATTTTCCATTTTTGTATTCTAAGGCTGATGATAATCCATCTATTTTTGTTTCTACTACATATTTTACTTCTTTAATTCCGTTTTCAACTGCCTTTTCTTCCATTTTATGGCAGAAATCTTCTATATCTTCTAAACTAAAAACATCTTGTAAACTTTGTAAAGGGACTTCATGTGTTACTTTTTCAAATCCCTCTTTTACATGTCCTCCTACTTTTTGAGTTAAAGATTCTTTTGATATAAATTCTGGGTATTCCTTTTCCAAATTTCTTAATTCTACCATTAACATATCATACTCGAAATCTGATATGTCTGGGTTATCATCATCATAATATTTTTTTGCATAATATTCTGTTTTTTCTCTTAATTCTTGTATTCTTTTTTTGGCTTGTTCTTTATTCATGTTGCATTCTCTCCTTTGTGTTTTTTATATACAATTTGTATTATATACAATTTGAAACAAAAAATAAAGGAATTTTTAGAAATTCCTTTATTTTTATTTTATTATTTTTAATCTTGTTTTGCAAAAATAATTGTTCTTTGATCATTACTTGCATCTGTACAAGTTGATAATGTTATTTCAGCTTTTCCTGCTGTATCTCTATCATAGAATGATGTGTCTGACTCTGATGCTTCAAATTTGTTATATATTGTATATGTTATGCTTGTTCCTCTATAATCTGTTATATATACTTTATCTCCAACTGATAATTTTTTTAAGTTTGAGAAAAATAATCCATTTCTATAGTTGTGTCCTACTATTACTGTATTTCCTGGTTGATTTATATTGTCTCCACTTGGGTATAGTGCAACTACTGATGTTGCTAAACTTTGTGTTGACATTTTTTCTAATATTGGATATTCAAAATTTATTTTTGGAATTTTCATTGTTCCAACTGTTGTAAATCCTTTAAAGGTTTTCTTTGAACCAGTACTTGAACTTGAGTTTGTTCCAGTGTTTGGTGTTTCATCTAATCCATCTAATGTAGTATTTGTTACTTCATTATTGTCTGTATCAGTAGTTGTGTTTCCACTATCACCTGTTGTAACATCTCCTTGATAACTATTCACAAATTCTGATGCTTGTTTTGTTGTTGAATATTTTTTATAATAGTCATATCCTAAAAATCCTAATAATCCAAGTATTGCTACTATTACTATAACTAATACTATAGTTAATACTTTACTATATTTACTTTCAAACATAACTTTTTACCTCCGTACTTTTACTCTATGTTTTTATTATAACATATTTTCTTAAGTTTTACAATTATTAATTATACAATTTTATCTCCAAATTTTGCACCTGCTAAAACGTGAAAATGTAAATGCATTACTTCTTGTCCAGCATCTTTTCCACAGTTTACAATTACTCTATAGCCATTATCTTTGAAGCCTTTTTCTTCTGCTATTTTATTAATAACTCCATATATTTTTCCTACTATAGCTTCATCTTCTTTTTGCATATGTGCTAATGATTTTATATGTTTTTTTGGTATTACTAATATATGAATTGGTGCTGCTGGATTTATATCGTTAAATGCTAGTATGTCTTCATCTTCATATACTTTTGTTGAAGGAATTTCTCCTTTTATTATTTTGCAAAATAAACAATCTTCCATTTTTATCTTCCTTTCAAATACGGAAAAGGGAAAAAGGGACGTCTTTTTTTTCCTCTCCTTATTTTTATATACTTTTTTAATATAAGGAAATTTTTTATAGGGAAAAAATGGGCGTCCCCTTTTCCCTTTTTTTCTATTTTTCAATAACTGCTTTTATTCTTCTAACTCCTGCAGAGCTTGCTTCTTCTTTTTTAATTTTGAATTTTCCAATTTCACTTGTGTTTTTTACATGAGGTCCACCACATAGTTCTTTTGATACATTTCCTATTGAATATACTGTTACTATGTCTGGGTATTTTTCTATAAACATACATTCAGCTCCTGATTTTACAGCTTCTTCTTTTGACATTTCTTCTACTGTTACAGGAAGAGCTTCTTTGATCCATTCATTTACTAAATCCTCTGTTTTTTGTTTTTCTTCATCTGTTAATTTGTGATCACAGTTGAAGTCAAATCTCATTCTTTCTGTTGTTATGTTTGAACCTCTTTGATGTGTTTCTGGTCCTAATACTACTTTTAATGCTGCATTTAAAAGATGTGTTGCTGTATGGTATGCTATTGTTGTATCATTTTGTTCAGCAAGTCCGCCTTTAAATTTTTGTTCTGAACCTAGTCTTGATTTTTCTTGGTGAGCTTTGAATAATTCATCAAATTCTTTCATGTCAACAGTCATTCCATTTTCTTTTGCAAGTTCACTTGTAACTTCTGGTGGGAATCCGTATGTATCATATAATTTAAACACAACGTTTCCTTCTATTTTATCTTTTCCAGATTGTTTTGCTCTATTCATTTCTTTTTCAAATTCTTTTTCACCATGTGCTAGTGTTTTTACAAATTTATCTTTTTCTTCAATTATTACATTTTTTATTGTTTCTGCATTTTTTTCTAGTTCTGGGTACATTTCTTTTAGGTTTTCTACATTGATATCTATTAATGTTGATATTTCATCTAGATTGATTTGTAGTTTATTCATATGTCTAACCATTCTACGGATTAATCTTCTTAAGATATAACCTCTATCTACATTACTTGGTCTACCCCCATCAGATATTATCATCATACTTGAACGTAAGTGTTCTGCAATTATTCTTCTGCTTTCTATGTTATCTATTTTTTGTAATTCTGATAGTTTGTCCATTACTGGTTTAAATAATTCTGTATCAAAGGGTGTTTCTTTTCCTTGTAATAACATTGTCATTCTTTCTAGTCCTAGTCCAGTATCAACATTTCTTTGTGATAATTTTGAATAATTTCCATCTTTGTCTTTAAAATATTCCATGAAAACATTATTCCATATTTCAACATATTTACCACAGTCACAACTTGGTTGACAATCTGGTCCACATGCTGGTTTTCCTGTATCGTAGAACATTTCTGTATCTGGTCCACATGGTCCTTCTTCTCCAGCAATCCACCAGTTGTCATCTTTTCCATAATAATAAATATGACCATCTAATATTCCTGCTTTTTTCCAACATTCTGCTGCAACTGTGTCTCTTGGACAATCTTCGTCTCCTGCAAAAACTGTTACAGATAATTTTTCTACTGGAATTTGTAATTCTTTTGTTAAGAAATCAAAACTCATTTGAATTGATTCTTCTTTGAAGTAATCTCCTAATGACCAGTTTCCTAGCATTTCAAAATATGTTAAATGTCTATTGTCTCCAACTTCTTCTATGTCATTTGTTCTTACACATTTTTGATAGTCTGTTAGTCTTGTTCCTGATGGGTGTTTTTCTCCTAATAGATATGGTACTAATGGTTGCATTCCTGCTGTTGTGAATAATACTGATGGGTCGTTTTCTGGTATTAATGGTGCTGATGGTATTATTGTATGACCATGTTCTTTAAAAAAGTTTAAATATTTATTTCTTATTTCTATTGCTTTCATTTTGTTCTTCCTTTCTTATGACTAGATATAATTTTATATAGTCTTTTCTCTTTTTTTACGTTTTTGATTATACTTCATTTTTGTGTAAAAATCAAGTGGTAGGAATTGAAAAATACCCTAAAACCAAACATTATTACAATTTTTGGTTTAGGGTATTTAAAATTTTATAAAAATGTTATTCTAACATCTTTATAAGGACTTCTGAGTCTTGTATAGCATCACCAAGAACTTTCATCTGTTCTTCTAGTTCTTTAACATCTATTCTTAAGTTTCTTTCATCAATTCCCATCTCTAAAGCCATTCTCAACTTACAACCAATCCTAAATGACTGACAATCAAAAGTTCTAAATTCATGATTTTTCCAATCATCTGGCAATTTGATATTGAAAGAAAAATCTGCATTTTCATATCCTTTGAACTTTCTAAGTCTCAATATATAGATCATATCATGGCTCATCTCTAATGCAACTTTTTGTGCTTCTTTTAGTTTTTTTAGATAGTCTTCTTTATCTTTTTTAAAAGTTCCTAATTTCACTTCATCTGCATGCATTTTTACATGACGTAAAAAGTGGTCTGTCTGTTCAAGACTCATTTCCATAATGCAACACCTCCTTGTAGTTAGTATATTTATTATACACTTCTTTTATTACTTTTCAGTATTTTCAATCAATTCCGTGCAATCTTTTTACATAAATTTATTTTTTTCCTATTATTTATAATATTATATTTCTATTGCCTTTTTCTTGATATTTTATTTATTTTCCTGTATAATATTTTTATGAAAAAGTTAATTGTAAATAAAAAATATAATGAGAAAAAATTAAATAAATTTTTATTAGATAATGTGCCAGGTTTAACTTTTGGTATCTTTTCTAATTTACTTAGAAAAAAAGATATAAAAATTAATGGAAAAAGAGTTAATAAAGATACTATTATTTATGATGGCGATGAAATTTTAGTTTATATTACAGATGAATTTTTAGAAAGTAAACAATCTTCTATTAATTTAGATGTTGTGTTTGAAGATGAAAATATTTTAGTTATTAATAAGCCATCAAACCTTGAAGTAACTGGAACTAATTCTCTAACAGACTTAGTCCATAAAAAATATACTACTTCCACCTTTAAACCTATGCCATGTCATAGAATTGATAGAAATACTACTGGATTAGTTTTATTTGCCAAAAATGAAACAGCTTTAAATATTCTATTTGATAAATTTAAAAATCATGAAATTGAAAAACATTATCTCGCAATGGTTTATGGCATTCCAAATGTTGAACATAAAAGAGATGTTGCATATTTATTTAAAGATAATAAAAAATCTCTAGTTTATATTTCTAATGTACCAAAAAAAGGTTTTGTTAAAATCGTTACTTCTTTTACTGTCTTGGAAAAAAGAAATGATAATACTTCTATTTTAGATGTGCAAATTGAAACTGGAAAAACTCATCAAATTAGAGCTCATCTTGCTTTTCTTGGCTTTCCTATTATTGGTGATGGTAAATATGGTAAGAATGAAATTAATAAAATGTTTGGAAAGAAAACTCAAATGCTTTGCAATTATTTTTTAAAGTTTGATTTCCGTACTGATGCTGGTATTTTAAATTATTTGAATGGTGTTTGTATTTCTTTAGATAGTAATATTTTATTTTAAAACCACCCTATTTTATAGGATGGTTTTTGTTTATTATCGTTATGGAGCGGGTAGCGAGAATCGAACTCGCGCAACCAGGTCGGAAGCATGGGATTCTACCACTAAACTATACCCGCAACTAGTATAATTATACACTAATTATTTTACTAAAGCAACTATTTTTTCATATTCTTCAAATTTAGGTTCGTACTTTTCTAGCATTTTCATAAAACCCTTTGAATGTGTTTTATATTTTAAATGACAATATTGATGTAATACTATATAATCTATTATGTTTCTATTATATTTTACTATTTCTGGATTTATTGTTATTTTGTTGTCTTCACATTTTCCTAATTCTTTTTTTAATTTTTTTATTTCATAATCTTCTGGTGCAAACCCTAATAATATACGTGTTTTTTCCATTGCTCTTTCTACTTCTACTTTTGCAATTTGTTCGTACATTTTATCTATTGCCATATCTAATATTTTTTCGTTGTTTGCTTTTTTATATTTGTTTGGTAGTGATATTTTTATAATTTTATCTTCTACATCTAATTCAGCAAATTTTATATTTTTATATATTATTTTCACTTTATAATCTGTTCCTAATACAGGCACTGGATGTCTTTCAGCTGTTTCTTCAATTGTTATTTTAAAGTTGATTTTTTTTGTCATTATTTTCATTTTATATCACTCCTTACAAATTTATGTTTTACAAAATATTGTTCGCTTTTGTTGTACTTATTTTATATTTATTTTTTTATTTTGTCAATAGTTTTTTCAAAAAAATATAAAATTTTTGTTCGGTATTTTAAAAAACTTTTAAATGACTAAAAATATAATTTATTGGTTATTTTTTCTTTATTACATACATAAAACGTGGACAAAACCATATTTTGGTATTTGTCCACGTTTCTTTTTAACATTATATAAAATTACTATAATTCAGTATTATCAACTATTTCATAGCTTCTTCTACTGCAACAGCTACTGCAACTGAAGCTCCAACCATAGGGTTATTTCCCATACCAATTAATCCCATCATTTCAACATGAGCTGGTACTGAAGAACTTCCTGCGAATTGTGCATCTGAGTGCATTCTTCCCATTGTATCTGTCATACCATATGAAGCTGGTCCAGCTGCCATATTGTCTGGGTGTAATGTTCTACCTGTTCCACCACCTGAAGCAACTGAGAAGTATTTTTTACCTGCTTCAATTCTTTCTTTTTTGTATGTTCCTGCTACTGGGTGTTGGAATCTTGTTGGGTTTGTTGAGTTTCCTGTGATTGATACATCAACATCTTCTAACCACATGATTGCTACACCTTCTCTAACATCGTTTGCTCCATAGCATCTTACTTGGCTTCTTTCACCTTCTGAATATTTGATTTCTTCTACTATGTTTACTTTTCCTGTGAAAAAGTCAAAGTCTGTTTTTACATATGTAAATCCGTTAATTCTTGATATTACTTGTGCAGCATCTTTTCCAAGTCCGTTTAAGATTACTCTTAATGGTTCTTTTCTAACTTTGTTTGCTGATTTTGCTATTCCAATAGCTCCTTCAGCTGCTGCAAAGCTTTCGTGTCCTGCTAAGAATGCAAAACATTTTGTATCTTCTGATAATAGCATTGATGCTAAGTTTCCATGTCCTAATCCAACTTTTCTGTCATCTGCAACTGAACCTGGAATACAGAATGCTTGTAATCCTTCTCCAATTGCTTTTGCTGCATCTGCTGCTTTTGTACATCCTTTTTTGATTGCTATTGCAGCTCCTAATGTGTAAGCCCATGCTGCGTTTTCAAAGCAAATTGGTTGTACTCCTTTTACTATTTCATATGGATTAAATCCTTTATCTGTGCATATTTTTAATGCATCTTCAAAATCTTTTATTCCGTATTTTTCCATTACTGGTTTTATTTGGTCTATTCTTCTTTCATAACTTTCAAATGTTACTGCCATTTTTATTCCTCCTCTAAATTATGTTTTATATTTAAATTTTTTTAATTGAATTTATTCTTCTCTTGGGTCGATTTGTTTAACTGCTTCATCAAATCTTCCATATGTTCCTGAAGCTTTTTCTATTGCTTCCATAGGATCAATTCCTTTTTTGATGTTATCCATCATTTTTCCTAAATGTACGTATTTGTAACCAATTATTTGGTCATCTTTATCTAATCCTAATTTTACTATGTAACCTTCTGCAAGATTTAAGTATCTTGGTCCTTTTAATGAACTTGAATAAATTGTTCCAACTTGTGATGTGTGTCCTTTTCCTAAGTCTTCAAGTCCTGCTCCTACTGGAAGTCCTCCTTCTGAAAATGCTGTTTGTGTTCTTCCGTATACTATTTGTAAGAATAATTCTCTCATGGCAGTATTTATAGCATCACAAACTAAGTCTGTATTTAATGCTTCTAATATTGTTTTTCCTGTTAATATTTCTCCAGCCATTGCTGCTGAGTGTGTCATTCCTGAACATCCAATTGTTTCAATTAATGCTTCTTGAATGATACCATCCTTTACATTTAATGTTAATTTACATGCTCCTTGTTGTGGTGCACACCATCCTATACCATGTGTTAAACCTGATATGTCTTTAATTTCTTTTGCTTTTACCCATTTTCCTTCTTCTGGAATTGGTGCTGGTCCATGGTCTACTCCTTTTGCAACTTTACACATTCCTTCTAATTCTTTTGAATAAATCATCTTTTTTTGCTCCTTTCACTATGCTTCGCTTCGATTTCTTTCTGCGTTGCTTTGTTTAATTTTATAATTTTTATTTTGTTTAGAATTTCTTCTAATGTGAATAACTATTTTATTATTTTTTTGTTTCTTGCATTGTTTCTATTGAAGAAATTATTTGATTTTTTGTTTTTTTGTCTTGGTTTGCTATATATTCTATATTGTGTTCACTTCCATAATTTTCTGTGTCATAGTCTACTATGTTTTTGATGTATTTTATGTAAATTCCTGTTTCATACCTTTCTCTTCTTCTTATGACTTTTTCTCCTAGTAAATATTTTTCTATTATCTCTCTATCATTTTTATTAAGTTGTTCTTCTTTTATTCCTAAATAATTATATCTCCATATTACGTGTCTTTCGTAACTTGAAAATTTTGATTTATTTAAGTCTTCGTAATCGTATTCAACTTTGAATTTTATTCCTTCTATTATCATTGTTAAATTAGTCCAAGTTGATGTGACTTCTACTTTTTTGAATTCTTCTCTTAATTCTGTTATTTTTTGATAAAGTATATTTACTAAGTTTATATATTCTTTTTCATCTAAGTTGAATTTTTGTGGTATTTCATAGACATTTACAGGGTTTTTCTTAAATATTCCTTTTGGAATGTAGTAAAAGAAAAGTTCCCCTGTTTTGTGTCCATCTATTCTATCCATTACAGAAGCATATAAATATAGTTTTTCCCATTTTTCTGGTATCATATAAAATATTCTTCTTTGAATATCTTCATACATCTCTTTTATTTTCTTAGTATGGTTTAACATTTTTTACCTCTTATTCTCTGATTAATAGGCTTTCTCCTGTCATTTCTTCTGGTTTGTTTATTCCCATTAAGTCAAGCATTGTTGGTGCTAAATCTGCTAATTTTCCATTTTCTTTTAGTTTGTATGCTTTATTGTCTGTTACTAATATTATTGGTACAGGATTTGTTGTATGTGCTGTGTGTGGTTCTCCTGTTTTGTAGTCTATCATTTGTTCTGCATTTCCATGGTCAGCTGTTATTAGTAAGTTTCCTTTTTTCTCTTCAATTATTTTTACTATTCTTCCTACACATTCGTCTACTGTTTCTACAGCTTTTATTGCTGCTGGTAAACTTCCTGTATGTCCTACCATATCTGTATTTGCAAAGTTTAATATTACTACATCATATTTGTCATTTTCTAATGCTTCACATACTTTGTCTGTTACTTCATATGCACTCATTTCTGGTTGCATATCATATGTTTCTACTTTTGGAGATGGTACTAATATTCTATCTTCTCCTGGGTATTGTTTTTCTTCTCCTCCATTAAAGAAGAATGTTACGTGTGCATATTTTTCTGTTTCTGCAATTCTTAATTGTTTTAGTCCTGCCTCACTAACTACTTCTCCAAATGTATTTTTTAATGGTTCTTTTTTGAATGCTACGTGAACATTTGGCATTGTTTCATCATAACTTGTAAAGCATACAAAGTATAAGTTCATTTTCTTTGTTTCAAATCCATCAAAGTCTGGATCTACTAGTGCTCTTGTTATTTGTCTTGCTCTATCTGGTCTAAAGTTAAAGAATATTACAGAGTCATTTTCTTCTATTTTTGCAACTGGTTCGTTTCCATTGCATATTACTGTTGGTTCAACAAATTCATCAAATACTTCTTTTTGGTAAGAGTCTTCTATTGCTTTTATAGCATCTCCTGCTTTTTCACCTTCTCCATTTACTAAGGCGTCATAACATTTTTTAACTCTTTCCCATCTTTTATCTCTGTCCATTGCATAAAATCTTCCTGAAAGTGTTGCTATTTTTCCAACTTCTTTTTCTTTCATTTTTTCTTGTAATTCTGCAATGTATGTTTCAGCTGATGCTGGTGGTGTATCTCTTCCATCTAGGAAGCAGTGTACATATACATTATCGAAGTCTCTTCTTTTTGCCATTTCTAATAATCCATATAAATGTCTATTGTGGCTATGAACTCCACCGTTTGATAATAGTCCTAATATGTGTAATTTCGAGTTATGTTTTTTGCAGTTTTCTATTGCTGCTATAAATTCTGGATTACTGAAAAAATCTCCATCTTCTATTGATTTTGTTATTCTTGTTAGTTCTTGATATACTATTCTTCCTGCACCTATATTTGTGTGTCCTACTTCAGAGTTTCCCATTTGTCCTTCTGGTAATCCAACGTGTAATCCACTTGTGAATATATCAGTGTTTGGATATTTTTTCATTAGTTTATCAATATTAGGTGTTTTTGCTAATTTGATAGCATTTCCATCTGTGTTTTTGTTGTCTCCAAAACCATCTAATATCATTAGCATAGTTACTTTATCTTTCATTTTTTCTATACCTTCCTTCTGTTTTCTTTGTTAATTATTTATCATAATTAACTATTTTTGAAAATTCATCTGGTTTTAAGCTTGCTCCACCAACTAATCCTCCATCGATATCTGACATTTCAAATAATTCTTTTGCATTAGCTGATTTTACACTTCCACCGTATTGTATTATAACTCTTTCTGCTACATTTTGTCCATAGATTTGACAAATTTTGTCACGTATTGCTTTTATTGCGTCATTAGCATCTTCTTTTGTTGCTGTTTTTCCTGTTCCGATTGCCCATATTGGTTCATATGCAATTATTGTACTTGCAACTTGTTCATTATCTAAACCTTCTAATGCTAATTCTGTTTGTTTTGTTATAACTTCAACTGCTTTTCCTGCTTCTCTTTGTTCTAATGTTTCTCCAACACATACGATTGGTTTTAAACCATTTGCATATGCTGATTTTATTTTTTTATTTACTGTTTCATCTGTTTCATTAAAATATTGTCTTCTTTCAGAGTGTCCTATTATAACATATTCAACTCCTATTGATTTTAACATTTGGGCAGACACTTCTCCTGTGTATGCTCCTTTTTCTTCAAAGTGCATATTTTGTGCACCTATTTTTATGTTTGTATTTTGTGCTGTTAATAATGCGTAGAATAAGTCTGTGTATGGCACACATAATATAACTTCATTTTCTGTGTCTTTTACTAATGGTGCAAATTTATCAATAAATTCTATTGCTTCGTTTGGAAGCATATTCATTTTCCAGTTTCCTGCTATTACTTTTCTTCTCATAACCTGATTTTCCTCCCTTTGACATTATTTATCTAATAAACATTCTATTCCTGGTAATTTTTTACCTTCTAAGAATTCTAATGAAGCTCCACCACCAGTACAAATATGTGTCATTTTATCAGCTAATCCTGCTTTTGCTACTGCTGCTCCTGAGTCTCCTCCTCCGATTATTGTTGTTGCATCTAGGTCAGCTAATGTTTTTGCTATTTCGTTTGTTCCTATTGCGAATTGGTCAAATTCAAATAGTCCAACTGGTCCATTCCAGATTACTGTTTTTGCATTTTTTAATTCATTTTTGAACATTTCTATTGTTTTTTCTCCAATGTCAAATCCTTCCCAACCATCTGGTATATCTGTCCATGCTACTGTTTTGCTTTCTGTATCTGGTTTGAATTCTTTCCCTACTTTTGTATCAACTGGTAATAATAGTTTTACTCCTTTTTGTTTTGCTTTTTCCATTGCTTCTAATGCTAATCCTGTTTTTTCTTCTTCACATAGTGAGTTTCCTACACTATATCCTTGTGCTTTGAAGAATGTGTATGCCATTCCTCCACCTATCATTAATGTATCTACTTTATCTAATAAGCTATCTATTACTCCTATTTTGTCAGAAACTTTTGCTCCTCCAAGTATTGCCATAAATGGTCTTTCTGGATTGTTGATTGCGTTTCCTAAAACTGTTAATTCCTTTTCTATTAAAAATCCTGATACTGCTGGTAAGTATTGTGCTATTCCAGCTGTTGATGCATGAGCTCTGTGTGCTGCTCCAAATGCATCATTTACATATACTTCTGCCATTGATGCTAATTTTTTTGCAAATTCTGGATCATTGTCTGTTTCTTCTCTGTGGAATCTTACATTTTCAAGAAGCATTATTTCTCCTTCTTTTAAATTTTCTGCTTTATTTGTTGCATCTTCTCCTATTACATCTTTTGCCATTATTACTTCTTTATTTAGTAACTTTGATAATTCTTTTGCTACTGGTGCTAATGAGAATTCTGGTTTTACTTCTCCCTTTGGTCTTCCTAGGTGTGATGCTAATATTATTTTGCAATCTTGTTCTAATAAGTATTTGATTGTTGGTAGTGCTGCTACTATTCTTGTGTTATCTGTGATGTTTTGTTTTTCATCCATTGGTACATTGAAGTCACATCTTACAAATACTTTTTTTCCTTTCAAATCAATATCTTTTACTGTTTTTTTGTTCATAATTATTTCCTCCTAAAAACAATTTTTAAATTGGTTTCTTTTTATAATATTTACCAATTTACTAAGATAATACCATTTTATAACAAAAAAGAATACTTTTCAAGTATTCCGGTATTCTTTTTTGCTATTTTTATTTTGTCAATTTTTATCTAAAACTAATTGACAAAACAGCTACTAAAGATATATTATTTTATCATAATAATATATATTAAGGAGGAAATATTATGCTAAGAAAAAATTTAAAATTTCTTAAAGTTTTTCTTATATTAGTTTTACTAGTTTCAACTTCAGTTTCTTTTGTTTTTGCTGATAATGAAAATGCTTCTGAATCTGACATTTCTTTAATTAGTGAAACTAATTCTGAGAAAAATGCTGTTGTTACTGATGATAATCAAGAACAAAAAGATGACTCTTTCAAAAAGTCTGATTTATATCTTTGTGAAGATGAGGTAAATATTGATTACATTGTAGACGGTAATGTTTTTATTATGGCTAACAAAGTTACTATCAATTCTCAAATTGGTGGAGATGCTTTTATTTTAGCTAAGGATGTTGTTATTGATAGTGAAGGTTACATATTTAATAATCTTTTCACTTGCGCTCAAAATATTACAATAAAAGGTGTAGTTTATGACTTGTATGCTTGTGCACAAGATGTAAATATTTCTGGTGGATTTGTTTACAGAGATTTAAAAACTGTATGCCAAAAATTAAATGTAGCTGGTACTATTGGTAGAAATGCTTTTGTAAACGCTTCTACTATCGTTTTTAATGAAGGTACTGAAAATGCTGATGCAGAAACTAATACTACAAAAAAAGGTATTATTTATGGTAATTTAGAATACTCTTCTTCTGAAGAAGTAAGCATTCCTGATGGTTCTGTTTTAGGCGATGTAAAATTCAATAAAATTACTTCAAATGCTGAAAACATGAATGTTGGTACTATTATTGCAAATTACATTTTAGATTTAGGTGCATTTCTTGCATTTGTATTAATTATATGGCTTGTTTGTTTATGGCTTGCTCCTAAATTTTTAGAATCAACTAATAATTATGTTGGAAAAGTTACTTGGAAAGTTTTAGGTTATGGATTACTTGCATTAATAGCAATTCCAATAGTTGCAATTATATTAATTCTTTTACAATTAACAAGTAGTGTTGCCCTATTATTAATTGCTTTATACATTTTATCACTTGTTATTGCTAAAGCTTTATTTACAATTACTGCTAATAAATTTCTTTGTACAAAATTAAATATTAATAAAAACACTGGAATTTTTGGTATGTTAATTGTTACTGGAATTATAGTTTGGGTTCTTAAAGAATTACCTTATATTGGAAGTGTTGTATCTTTTGTTATAACTATTTTAGGTTTAGGAATTTTAGTTACAGCTTTACTTCCTAAAAAGAAAACTTCTAATAAAAAAGAAATTAAAAAATCAGAATCAACTAATAAAACTGAAAATAAATAAATTTAGATAACAAAAAGAGGAGCTTATAAACAAACTCCTCTTCATTTTTATATTAAGCCCTTAAATCATCTATTATGACTTTATAATCTTTTGCCATTAGTATTGCTGTACCTGAAACCAATATATTTGCTCCAGCTTTTTTTACTGCTTCTGCTGTTGTTAAATTTATTCCTCCATCAGCTTCAATATCAACTTCTAAATTATTTTTTTGTATATATTCTTTTAACTCAGCAATTTTATTAACCATATCTGTCAACAAGGTTTGACCACCTTTTCCAGGCTCTACTGTCATTACTAAGCACATATGAACATATGGTAAAAATTCATATATTTCTTTAATATCTGTTTCTGGTTTTACACTTATTCCAACTTTGCAATTATTATTTTTTATTTTTTTTATTACTTCCATTACTTCTTCATTATTTTTACAAGCTTCATAATGGAATGTGATTATATTTGGTTCTACTGATGCAAAGTCATCAATTGCTGTATTTATATCTTCTACCATTAAATGAATATCAAGTGGCAAATTAGATATTCTTTTGATGTATGAAGCATATTCTAGCATTTTTTGATAAGTATCTTTTTCTACGAATTTTCCATCCATTATATCTATATGAAAATAATCTGTTTTTGCTTTCTCTAATGCAAAGAATGTTTTTGATTCTTCCCCTTTTTTTACTGAAAGTATTGATGTTGAAATTTCTACCATTTTCTTTTCTCCTTTTCTTTTAATTCTTCATAAATTTTACAATATCTATCATATCTTGATTGATCTATTTTTCCGTTTTCTATTGCTTGTTTTATTCCACAGTTTTGTTCTTTTATATGTGTGCATCCTACAAATTCACAGTTTTCAATTTCTGCTTTAAATTCTTTAAAATATTTATCTAATTCTGTATATTGAATTTCTGATATCTCAAAAGTTGAAAATCCTGGTGTGTCTGCTATATATGTATTCTCATCTATTTCATATAATTTTATTGATGTTGTTGTGTTTTTTCCTCTTTTATTTCTTTGGCTTATTTCTCCCTCTAATGTTTGTTCTTCTTCAAAGATTGCATTTATCAATGTTGATTTTCCAACTCCCGAATTTCCTGAAAAAGCATTTATATTGTTTTTTAATATTTTTTTAAGTTCTTGTACACCTTTTGAATTCTTTGCCTCAGTTTCTATTACAGTATAACCTATTTTTGAATACACTTCTTTTATTTGTTTGAATTCTTTCTTTTTATCTAAATCTGCCTTATTTAAAACTATTATTGGCTTGATTTTTAAGAATTCTGCAAATGCTAATTGTTTATCTAATAATAGTAAATCTGGTTTAGGATTTTTACATGATATTACTAAAACAATTTGCTCGAGATTGCTCATTTTGGGTCTTTTTATATAATTTTCTCTTGGTAATATTTCTTCTATTACTGCTTTTTTTTCGTTTTCATCTAGTATGCTTATTTCTACTTTATCTCCTACTACTGGTGAAATATCTTCTTTTTTTAGTTTTCCTCTTGGTGTTGCTTCATATATTTTGTTTTCCGCTTTTATTCTATATAGGTTTGATATGTTTTCTATTATTAATCCTTGCATTTTTCCTCCAAATTTTTTCTTTTATTATTTTAACATATATTTTTTGGATTTACAAATTATTTAATGAAAAAAGGAAATCTACTAGTGTAGATTTCCTTTTTTACGATAATACTAATCGATAACATTCACTTTTACCACTAATCTTTTTCCTTCGTTAGCTAAAGTACAATTTTTTACCTCAGAGTTTGTTTCTTGAAGAGATTTTACTATGTCTTTTGCAATGACATTTCTTTCGCAACTTTCCTGTTCATCTTTTATGATAAAAACAATATTATCAACCTCTTCCTTTGTTAATTTTACAGCAGAAATCACTTTGAATTGCCTAAACAATCCTCTGTAGCACACCATTGGTGTCTCATTAGAAATCTTTTTTTTATTCATATGTCTACCTCCTGATATCTATTAGCCAACTTCTATTCTCGTATTCCTGAACATAACAAGAACAGTCAAAATACTTTGATATTTCCTTCGTACAGCTATATTTCTTTTTAAAAATTGATTTCCTCCTCATTGATTTCTCTTTCTTTAGTATTATAGAAAATAGTTCATCGACATCCTGGTCTGTCAACTTTTTGTTACAAGCTATACAATACTTTTTTCCAAACCGGGTTCTGTCGTAGTAAAGATAGTCATCATCTACGTCATTTTCTACTTTTACATTTTCATCGACAATAGAATATTCATTCTTATTCATCTTATATACCTCCAAATTTATGATAATAACCATAATTATATTATACTATTTTATGTTTACAGTGTCAATAAGTGAATTGCTCTATTTTTTAGGATGCTTATTCCTACTAGTATTAATAAAATTATTATTGTGATTAATAAAGTAATAGTTTTAGTTCAATATTTTTTGATAATTTTGTTTTTACAAAAATCACAAAAAACTCTAATTCGCTTATTAGAGTTTTCTTGTAATTTATTTAAAACTTATTGCTGTATCACTACCAAAATTAACTGTTTGTGTTCTTACCTTGTTCATACCATTAGAGTCTTTTATTGTTAGAGTTACATCCATTGAACCTTTTCCTGTAATTGACGCCGATTTGTTTGTTGTATTTTTATCAACACCTGAGTCTGACCATAATGTTTTTCCTCCTGATGTTATCTCTATACTTACTGTTTTTACTACATTTTCAGTTGATGTATTGTTTGTTGAATTTGTTGCACTGCTACTTTCTGTATACCCTCCTGTTATTGATTTTACATCTATACTTACAGATATTGTTTTACTTGCTTCAAAACTATTTACTGTTATTGTTATTGCTGAGCCTTTGTCTACTACTTTTCCAGAATCTAAACTTTGTTTTAATACAACTCCTGTTTCCTTTGAACTATCTTCTGCATTTGTTATTGTTACTGTTAATCCTGCATCTTCTAGTTCTTTTTTAGCTTCATCTTGTTTTTTACCAACTATATAAGGTACTGTTGATTTTTCTGTTCCTGTACTTACATGAATTTTTACTGTATCACCAGCGTTTGCTTCTGAATTTGCTTCTGTTTCTTGGCTTATTACATAACCTTCTTCTACTTTTTTGCTAGTTTCTTCAACTACTTCTGCTTTTAATTTAGCATCTTCTAAAGCTTTTATTGCTTCATCTTCTTTCATTCCAGCAACTTTTGGTACTTTCGTTTTTTCTGTTCCTTTGCTTATTACAACTTTAACTTGACTGCCTTCTTTTACATTGTTATATTTTTCTGTATAAGTAGGGTCTTGGCTTATTACATGTCCTTGTTCTACTTCTGTATTATATTCTTCTGCTGATACTTCAAATTTTAATTTTGCTGATTCTACTTTTTGTTTTGCTTCTTCTTGTGATAAACCAACAACATTTGGTAATTGTACTTCTTTTGGGTTTGTTACATTTAATACTAATGTTGTTCCTCCAAATGCTAAGAAGAATAAAATTATAATTCCTAAAAATACACTTAATTTTGGATGTGTTTTTATAAATGTTATAAATTTGTTTTCTTTTTTACCATTTGATTTTTTTTGTCTTTCATACATATTTGTTGATATTTTTTGTGTTCTTGCAGTTTCATCATAGTCTACTTCTTCTACAAAGTCTCCTGATGGATTTTTTAGTGCCATTCTTAAATCTTGTAACATTTCTGTAGCTGTTTGATATCTAAGCATTGGGTCTTTTTTTAATGCTTTTAAAATTATTTTATTAACAGCTTCTGGTAAATTTTTATTCTCTTCTATTGGTGGTACAGGGTCTTCTTGCATATGTTTTAATGCAACTGATACAGGTGTATCTGCATCAAATGGAACTTTTCCTGTTACCATTTCGTACATTACTACTCCAAGAGAATATAAGTCTGATTTTGCATCTGTATAACCACCTCTTGCGTGTTCTGGTGAGAAATAGTGAACTGAGCCAATTGTTGTTCCAAATGCTGTTATTGTTGAATTTGATACAGCTTTTGCTATTCCAAAGTCTGTTACTTTTGCTATTCCATCTTCTGTTATTATTATGTTGTGTGGTTTTATATCTCTATGTATAATGTTGTTTTTATGAGCCATTTCTAATGCAGAAGCTATTTGTATTGCTACATTTACTGACCATTTCCAAGGAAGTGGTCCTCTTTCTTCTACTATTATTTCTTTTAGTGTTTTTCCTTGGATTAATTCCATAACTATATAGTATACTCCGTTATCTACTCCTACATCATATATTGAAACTATATTAGGATGTGTTAATCTTGCCGCTGATTGTGCTTCTGTTTCAAATCTTCTAATAAATTCTTCATCTGTTGTAAATTCATCCCTAAGTATTTTTACAGCTACATATCTTTTTAAAACTAGATCTGTTGCTCTATATACTGTTGCCATTCCTCCATTTCCGATTTTATTGATAATTTCGTATCTGCCCCCTAATACTTTACCTTCTAAATTCATATTTAATCTCTCCCTTTCGCTTTTCTTATTATTTTATAATAAGAATTTTTATACGTAGACCGCTATATATTTTTTATTATAACTACTGTTACATTATCTTTTCCGCCATTTTCGTTTGCAATTCTTACTAATTCTTTTGGTGCTTGTTCTATGTTTTTGCTTGCTTCTTGGTATATTATTTCTGTTTTTACCATATTGGTTAATCCATCTGAGCACATAACTAAAATATCATCTTTTAGAAATCCTTTTACCATTACATCTGGTTCTACAAATGCATTGCATCCTAAGGCTCTTGTTAACATATTTTTTTGTGGATGAACTTCCGCTTGTTCTTTTGTAATTTTTCCTTCTTTTACTAATTTTTGCACATAGCTATGGTCTTGTGTTAATTTTCTTATGAATTCTTTTCTTATTCTATAAATTCTACTATCTCCTATATGTCCTATATATACTTTATTATTATATATTAGACATATTTCTAAAGTAGTACCCATTCCATATAGTTCTGGTTTTTGTTGAGATTTTTCATAAACTACCATATTTGCATATTCCATACTACTACCTAATAGTTGAATTATGCTGTCTCTATCTTTTTCTATTTCTTTAAAATTATTTTCTATATAATTTTTTGCTGTTTCAACAGCTATTTTACTTGCTATTTCTCCTCCATTGTAGCCACCCATTCCATCTGCTAATATGTATAGTTGGACTTCATCTAATGAATTTGAAATATAGTAATAATCTTGATTCATTTCTCTGACTTTTCCTACATCAGATTTTGCATAAGCTTTTATCATCTTTTCACCTCTGTTCATTTATGGTTTAGCTTATTTATATTTTTACAATTTATTTTATATCATAAGTTTGTATTTTTTGCAATATATTTGATTGATTTTTGTATATCACTTGTATTTTTTTATTTGTTGAAGTATACTTACTTTACAATATAAATAATAAAATTTTAAGGAGGTTTTTATATGTCAACACCACATAATTCAGCTCAAAAAGGAGAAATTGCAAAAACTGTTATAATGCCTGGAGATCCTCTAAGAGCAAAATATATAGTAGAAAATTTTTTTGATGATTACAAATTAGTTAATGAAGTAAGAGGTATATATACATATACTGGAAATTATAAAGGAAAAGAAATTTCTGTAATGGCTTCTGGAATGGGAATGCCTAGTATGGGAATTTATAGTTATGAATTATTTAAATTTTACGATGTGGAAAATATTATTAGAATTGGCTCTTGTGGAGCTTATTTACCAGATTTAAAACTATTTGATATTATTCTTAGTGATAATGTATTTTCTGAAAGCAACTATGCTTTTACCTTAAACAATGATGATTGCCACATTATAAATTCTAACAAAGAATTAAATTCTGTTATTGAAAATACTGCTGAAAATAACAATATAAAACTATTTAAAGGAAATACTGTATGTACTGATTGTTTTGATGTTTACATGACAGATGTTAACAAATTTTTATCAAGAGTTCCTGATAACTTCAATCCAATTTCAGCAGAAATGGAAGCATTTGCATTATTCTACAATGCCAAACTTTTAAACAAAAAAGCCTCTTGCCTAATGAGTGTAGTAGACTCAAAATACATCACAGAAATTGCAACACCAGAAGAAAGACAAACTGGATTAAATACAATGATAAAACTAGCTTTAGACAGCGCAATCCAATTATAAAATATATAAAAATGCACTTTACTCATTAATACAAAGAAGCCCCAAAAAGAAGTATTATATTGATATTGCAGTGATCCGTGGGCGACCGTTTTAGAAAATGTTCGAACGACAGTGAGTTACATTTTCTTAAATGGGGCAACGAAAATATCAATATACTACTTCTTTTTTGGGCGGTTCAATTAAAAATAGAACAAACCAATTATTTTTTAATCTGTAAAATCTTATACTTCATTATTCCAGCAGGAGCATTAACATCAACAGTTTGATTTTTCTTTGCTCCTAATAAAGCTGCACCTAAAGGTGATTCGTTTGAAATCTTATTTTCAGCTAAATCAACTTCTGTAGAACCAACTATTGTATATTCTACTTTTTCATCAAATTCTATATCTAGAACTTTAACAGTATTTCCAATTTGTACTGTATCTGTATCGATTTCTTTTTCATCTATTATTTTAGCATGTCTTATTTTGTTTTCTAATTCTGCTATTTTTACTTCGTTTTCAGCTTGTGCTGTTTTTGCTTCATCATATTCTGAATTTTCTGATAAATCTCCAAATCCTAATGCTACTTTTATTCTATCTGCTATTTCTGCTCTTTTTTCTGTTTTTAAATAGTTTAATTCTTTATCTAAATTATCATATCCTTCTTGTGTTAGGATTACGTCTTTTTCTTCCATGTTATTTACCTCCATATTTTTAAGTATTGATATATATATTACGGCAGTTTTTTTATTTTGTCAAGCCGTTTTTTTACATTTTAATCTTTTAATAAGTCTTTTCCTTCTTTTAAATATTCATAACCAGAGAAAATTGTTGCTATTGTTTGTATCATCATCATTATTGTTACTATTGCATTTAATATTAATGCAAATCCTGTTAAATTACCTTTAAAGCATGCACCAAATGCATTTACGTCTAAGAATGCTAGTATTATTGCTATCATTTGTGTTACTGTTTTTAATTTTCCCCAAACTGATGCTGCAACTACTTTTCCACCTTTTTCTACTGCAATTAGTCTGTAACCTGATACTATAAATTCTCTTGCTAAAACTATTACTGGTATCCAAGCTGGTAATTTTCCAAATTCTACAAGCATTATCATTGCTGCTAATACTAGTATTTTATCTGCTATTGGGTCTAGAAATTTTCCAAATGTTGTAACTTGATTTCTACTTCTCGCAATATAACCATCTAATTTATCTGTTATTGATGCTATAATAAATATCATATCTATTATTATATATGTTAATGGTATTCCTAATATTTCACTATTAATTCCCAAAAATGGTATTATAACCATTATTGGGACTAGTATCATTCTAAAAATTGTTAATTTATTTGCTAAGTTCATTTTTGTTTTTCTCCTTTATTTTAACATTTCTATTGCTTTTTGTAATTGTGTATCTTCAGATTCTGTTACATTTAATACATTTGTTACTGAGTCTGGTAATTTTACTTCTTCATCAGGAGCTATTCCTATTTTGTGTATTTTGTTTCTGTTTGGTGTTTGATATTCTTCTATTGTAACTTTTAGTCCACTTCCATCACTAAGTTTTAATATTTGTTGTATTACACCTTTTCCATAAGTTGTTGTTCCTACTGTTTTGGCTTTTCCTAAGTCTTTTAATGCTCCTGCAAGTATTTCTGAAGCACTTGCTGTATTTTCGTTTGTTAATATTATTATTGGCATATTTATAATTGGGTCTGTTTTTGCTTTTTTTACTGTTTCTTTATTGTTTTTATCTACTTCATATAGCAATACAGAGTCTTTGTCTGCTACATAATCTGCTATTTGTAATGCTTGGTCTACTATTCCACCACCATTGTTTCTTAAGTCTATTATTAGTGATTTTATTCCTTGTTTGTTTAGTTCTTCAAATTTTGCTTTGAAGTCATCTGCTGTTGTTTCATCAAATGATGTGAAATTAATGTAACCTATATTATTTGAAAGTACTTTTCCTTCAACTTGATTTACTTTTACTTTTTCTCTTTTTAATTCGTATTTTTTTGTTTCTGTTCCTCTTAATACTTCTATTGTTACTGTTGTTCCTTCTTCACCTTTTATTTTATTAGATGCTATTGTCATTTCATCTGCACTATAATCTACTCCATCTACTGTTAATATTAGGTCTCCAGCTTGTATTCCGGCTTTTTCTGCTGGACTTCCTTTTATTGGTGCTAAAACTTGAATTTTTCCTTTTTCTGTGTTTTTAACCATATAAATTCCTATTCCTACGAAATTTCCCATTGTGTCACTTAGGTAATCTTCCATTTCATCTGCTGAAATATATTCAGTATATGGGTCTCCTAATCCTTCTATATAGCCTTTTATTGCTCCTTCTTTTAGTTTTTCTTCATCTACATCTCCTAAATAGTATTTGTCAATTATTTCTTTATATTTTTGTAATGTTCCTGCAATATCTTTACTGCTTGATGAACTTTTTGATGTTATTGATATTGGGTTGTTCACGAAGTACGTATATAATGATATTGATGTAACCATAAATGTTATAAATACTGCTATTGCTACAATCATTATAATTTTATAAATTTTATTTTTTCTTTCTTTGTCCATTTTTGTTTATATTAGCAAATGCTAATATAGCCTCCCTTCTTTTGATATGCCATAAATTTATTTTGAGCGGATTATCATCCGCTCGGTTTTACTTTTCTTTTTTAATTTATTCTTTTTAATTTTGATTATGATAATTTTTGTGCTTTTATTATGGTAAATAATTTGCAGGATTTACTCTATTGCTATAGTAACCAGGGTATGTTCTTACTTCAAAATGTAAATGTGGTCCTGTTGAATTTCCTGTGCTTCCAACTCTCATTATTTGTTGTCCTTGTTTTACTGTTTGTCCTTGTGAGACACTTATTGAACCAGCTTGTCCATGTGCATATAATGTAAATAAGTTGCTAGATGGATGATATATTATTATATAATTTCCATAACTTGTTGTTAAAGCTGCTGTTTTCATTACCACTCCATCAGCTACCGCATATATTGGCATTCCACTTACTCCACCTGCTCCAAAATCTACTGCTCCATGGTAACTTCCTGATGAGTAATACATTCCTGTTGTTATATAACTATTAACTGGTCTTATGAAACCTGCTGAACTTGTTCCACTGTTTGAACCTGAATTTGAATTAGAATTGTTATTGTTTTTCTTTGCTTCTTCTGCAGCTTTTCTTGCAGCTTCTATTTGTGCTTGCATTGATCTTATTTCTTTATCTATTGCTTCATTGTCTTTTTGTAATTCTGCAATTTGTTGTTGTAATTGTTGTTCTTCTGCAGATAATGCTGAAACTTTTGCATCTTTTTGAGCTTTTGCATCTTTTAATTGAACTGCAACACTTTCTTTGCTTGCTTTTGCTGTTGTTAATTCGTTCTTACTGTTTTCTATTTCTTTTTTAGCATTTTCTATTTCTTCTTTTTGTTTTTGTATTTCTTGTAACATTTCTGTATCATATTGTGTTACTTCTGATACTAAATAGTAATTTGATATAAAATCTGTTAGTCCTTCAGAACTTAATAATACATCTAAATATGATGTTTCTCCAGATTCATATACTGCAACTATTCTTTTTTCTAATGTATCTTGTTGTTCTTGATAATCTTTTTCTGCTTGAGCAAGTTTTGTTTCTTGTTCTTTTATCTTAGCATTTGCATCACTTATTTGTGCATCTAATGAAGTTATCTGTCCTTGATAATCTGTTATTTGACTATTTAATTGTTCAACTTCTTTTAAAGTTTCATCTTTTATTTCTTTTACTTCTTCCTTTTTTTGTTCTGTTTCTTTTATTTTGTTATTATTTTCTTGTTGTTGACTTTTTTGGTTATTGATATCTGCTTGCGATACCGCCAAAGACATTTTAAAACTTGCTAAAAGTACTGCTATTAATGTTGCTCCTAATACTTTTTTACATATATTTTTCATATGTTCCTCCTAAATTTAATTTGTTGTATTTTGGTTTGTCGTATTTTGATTACTTGTGTTTTCTTCTCCTGGAACTAGTCCATTTGTTATATATGGAAGTGGATTTGTTGTTACACCATTTATTCTTACTTCGAAGTGTGCATGTGGTCCTGTTGAATAGCCTGTTGAACCAACTTTTAATATTGCATCTCCTCTTTTTACACTTTGACCTACTGTAACTAAAATTTCTGAGCCATGTGCATATAATGTTGAGATTCCTCCGCCGTGGTCTATTATTACCATATTTCCATATGCTGAATTCATTTCTGCCTTTACTACTATACCATCATTTGCTGATATAAAATTTGCTCCCATTGGTGCTGAAATATCGACACCTGTATGTAATTTATAAACTCCTGTTATTGGGTGTACCCTCATAGCATATTCTGATGTTATTTTTGTATAACCCGGAACCGGCCAAGCTAGTGTTCCACCTATGTAGTTACTGTCTATTCCATTTGCTACTAAGGCTATTATTTGTCTGTTTATTTCTTCATATTGTTTGTTATATTCATCTATTTGTTGTTGTGTTTCTTGTTCTTGGTCTGAAAGTCTTTCTAAAAAGCTTTCTCTTAATTTTTTTGTATTTTGCAAAGTTCTTGTTGTTTTTGTTTGACTTTCTACAATTACTGCTAATTCGTTTTTTTGATTTTCTAATTTTTGTTTTTCTATATCTATTGTTTTTCTTTTTTCTTCTATATCTTGAAGTAATTCACTATCATATTGTGCTATTTCTGATATTACATAATAGCTTGATAGAAAATCTGATATACTGTTTGATTTTAGCAATAAGTCCAAATATTGGGTTTCTCCTGCCTCGTACATTGCTACCATTCTTTCTTCAAACAATTCTTTTTGATTTTCGTATTTTTCTGTTACTACATTTAATTTTGTTTCTACTTCATTTATAGAATTTTTTAGTTCTGTAATCTTACTTTCTTGTTCTTCTAATTCACTTTCTGATTTTGAAATTCTTTCATCTAATTTTTGAATTTGTTGTAAATTATCAGATATGTCTGTTTCTATTTCTGATAAATTTGCATTTGCCTCATCTAATTGCTTTTGTAATAATTCTTTTTGTGTTTGTAAATCTGTAGATGATGTAGTTGTATTTGAATTTTCATCCTCATCTGTTCCTTTTACTATGTATGTAAATGTTGTTGTAAAGCAAATAAGTAAGATTAAAACAATACATAAATTTTTACGCATGTTTACTCCTTATACTTTTAAATATTTTCTCATTGAGATTACACTTCCTAAAGCTCCTATACCTATACCTAATAACATATATACAACTATTATTGATGAAAGCATATCTTTAAAGCTTACTAAGTTCATGTTCATCATTTGCATAAATTTTATATTTACTGCTTCTTGAGCTAAAATACTATATGCTCCACCTACTAGTATTATAGAAATTAAACTTGCAATTACTCCTATTATCATACCTTCTACAATAAATGGCCATCTTATGAAGTTATTTGTTGCTCCAACATATTTCATTATTGATATTTCTTTTCTTCTTGCATGAACTGTTAATTTTATTGTATTTGAAATTATGAATATTGATATAAAAATTAATAATAGTAATATTACTCCTGTTACAATTCTAATTCCATTTGCTAGATTTATTAATGTTGTTACTGTTTCATCACTACTTGTTATTTTCTTAATATTTCCTAAATCCCATATTTCATTTTGTACTTCTTTGCTTTTATTTAAGTCTGTTAATGTTACTACATAAGATTCTGAAAATCTTTTTACATTAAATCCATCTAGTACATTATCTTTATCTTTTAGTCTCTCTTTCATAATGTTTAGAGCATCTTCTTTTGTTTTACGTTCTGCTGTATTTACTCCATTTAATGCTCTTATTTTTTCACCAGTTTCTACAATTTCTTCTTCTGTTGCATCTGTATTTAAGAATACTTGAAATCCTTGTTCTGATTTTATTTGGTCTACAAAATGATTTATATTTTCTCCTAAAATTAGGAATATTCCAAATATTATCATTGTTGCACACATTATCATTAATGATGCTCCAGTTGATTTTTTGTTTTTGAATACGTTTCCGAATCCTTCCCCTATTAAATATCCAAATATATTATATTTCACAATCATAACCACCTTTTTTATCATCTCTTACTATAGTGCCTTTTTCTATGTGTATTACTCTTTTTTTCATTTTGTCAACTATGTCTTTTGCATGTGTTGCAACAACTACTGTTGTTCCTCTCATGTTTATTTCGTTTAATAAATTCATTATGTCCCATGCTGTGTCTGGGTCTAAGTTTCCTGTTGGTTCATCTGCTATTAGCATTGATGGGTTATTTACTAATGCTCTTGCTAATGCAACTCTTTGTTGTTCTCCTCCTGATAGTTCATTTGGATACATTTTTGCTTTTCCGCTTAGTCCTACTAATGATAATACCATTGGTACTTGTCTTCTTATGTGTCTTGGTGTTGCTCTTACTATGTACATTGCATATGCAACGTTGTCATATACTGTTTTGTCTGGTAGTAGTCTAAAGTCTTGGAATACTACTCCCATACTTCTTCTTAAATATGGTACCCTACTTTGTTTTAAAAATGTTGTGTCTTTACCATTTATTATTATGTTTCCAGATGTTGGTTCTTCTTCTTTTAGTATTAGTTTTATAAGTGTTGATTTTCCACTTCCTGATGTTCCTACTAAGAATGCAAATTCTCCTTTGTCTATTACGAAGTTTGCATTTTTTACGGCTTTTGTTCCTGTGTCATATGTTTTTGATACGTTTCTAAATTCTATCATTTTTTATTTTCTTCCTTTCGTGATTTTGCTCACTTTTTATTTTATTTTTGTAAATTATTCCATTTTATTTGATTATTTTTTCTCTTCTAAATCATATCAATAATATGGTAATTTTGCAATAGTTTTCACAAAAAATTCACTAGAATTTTTTGACATTTTAGGGATAAAAAATAAACATACTTTTTTGTATGTTTATTTTATCTTTATTAATAATTTGTATATGTGCTTGTGTATGTTCCATTTAATAGTTGGCCTATTGAAATTGATCCATTTCCTCCAGCTCCACCATCATTTTGACTATGTCCTTCATTTCCACCTTCAGCATTAATAATTCCATCATTTTCATATGCTTCTTTATAAAATATATTTATTGAGCCTCCACCTGATGCTCCTCCGACTACAAAGAGAAGCTTGTCTACCAGGTGATCCATTTGATAGAATCTTGCTTTTTGATGAGCTATTTAATATATTTGCATATATTATTAATAATCCACCTGTTCCTCCATATGGATTTCCTGCTCCGTGCACGTTGTTCATCAGTCATTGATGTGCCGTCTTCTATAATTTATACCACCTCTTCCTCCATTTTCTGAGCCTGCTTCAGAATCAAAAATTCCATAAAATCCGGTCATATGCATAAAGTGCAGAACCTCCTGTTCCGCCTGAATATGATGTTCCTTTAGCTCCATTACCAGATAAATTATATATAGCTCCATATACACTAACAGAAGCTGCCCCTGATGCACCACCTCCGTGTTTGTCTATTTGTTCCGCTATTTCCTTTTTTTCCATAATGTTGTTGGAAATTTACTCCACTTGCTCCGGTTGCACCAACTGCTGGTACATATTCATAACTACCATCTAAATTCTTCCATAAATAAACGTTTTGTCCTTCTGCCTTTGCTCCTCTAGCAGTCATGCTTATTGTTCCATTATTTGTTAGTGTTCCTGTGCAATAAATCATCATTCCTTTTGTTCCACCATATCCATCTTTACTTGCATATGCTGTTAATGTTGCTCCCTCTTCTACTGTTAAATCTCCATTTACTTTTAATACTATCATATTTTTTGCATAATCTGTCGCTGTTGCTACATCTTCTTCTGTTCCTAATGTTGTATCTGCTTTTATATTTAAATTTTCATTAAAAGAATATACTTTTAAATTGTATATTTTGTCTTCTACAGTAACTTTATATGTTCCTGTGCTTATTTCATCATTTTCTAAAGCTTTTAATAGGCTTTCTGAATTATATGAATTGTTTTGTGAGCTAGTTTCTACTTCATATTTTTTTGCTATATTTACTGTATTTTTTGTTGTTTGATTTTCCATTTTAGCATTTATTGTTATTGTATTATCTTCATTTAATAAATTATTTGTTGTTAAATCATAATCTGCTAAACCTATTTTTCCTGTTCCTTCAATCCAGTTTCCATTTTTCCCTATTTGATAATATGTTTTATATCCATCTAAACTAATTTGATTTTCTATATCTATTACTTTATACCCATTTTCATTGTTTATTTTAGATATGCTTACTCCGTTATTATTTATAAAATCATCGTTTGAGCATACTGTTTTTTCTTGTATTTCTTCTTTATTTTTTGTTTTTATTTTAAAAGTATAGTTTTCATCTTTTGCCATATTATAATCTAATGAAAATTGTGTTTTATTATTAGTCTCAATTTTTGTTCCATCTGGATATTCTACATATTCTATTCCATTACTATCATTGACCGTTACTAATGTTTTTATATTACTTTCATCACTATTATCATACACTTGATATGATATTAATGGTAATTCTGCCTTTTCTTCATCTGCATTTTGTAATCTTCCATTAGCTATTCTTTCAATTATTTTAAAATTATTATTTAAAATTGCTACTAGTGAAATCACAAAAAATATTATTATTACATATATAATTATCTTTTTACCTTTCAAAAATTTTTTCATAATTTTAATTTTCTCCTAAATAACTAATGAACTTTATTTTTTAAAATAATTCTTCTATATCATCTGATGTAATTTTAAAATATTTCATTAATTCTTCCGCTTTTCCTGATTTTCCAAATGTATCTTTTATTCCTAATCTAATAAGTTTGCATGGATATTCATCTGTTAATACTTCAGAAATTGCTGAACCTAGTCCACCTATTATATTGTGGTCTTCTATTGAAATTAATTTTTTTGTTTCTTTTGCACATTTTATTATTGTTTCTTTGTCAATTGGTTTTATTGTATGAATATCTACAACTCTAATGTTTATTCCTTTTTGTTTTAAGTTTTCTTGTGCTTTTATTGCTTCTGCAACTGTTACTCCTGTTGCAAATACTGTTCCATCTGTGCCTTCTCCTATTTGAACTGCTTTTCCTATTTCAAATTTTTGGCTTTCATTGTATATTATTGGTGTTGAAAGTCTTGCTAATCTTAAATATGCTGGTCCATTTATTTTGCTTATTTCTTTTACTGCCCATTTTGTTTGTATATCATCTGATGTTGATATAACTGTCATATTAGGAAGGGTTCTCATTAGTGATATATCTTCTATCATTTGATGTGTTGCTCCATCTTCTCCAACTGTTATTCCTGCATGTGTTGCACATATTTTTACATTTAATTTTGGATAACATACACTATTTCTAATTTGGTCATATGCTCTTCCTGCTGCAAATACTGCAAATGTGCTAACATATGGTATTTTTCCGCATGTTGCCATTCCTGCTGCTGTTGATACTAAATTTTGTTCTGCTATTCCCATGTCAAAAAATCTTTCTGGAAATTCTTTTGCAAATATGTTTGTTTTGGTTGCTGTTGATAAATCTGCATCTAGTACTACAATATTAGTATTTACTTTTCCTAATTCTGCTAATGCTTCTCCATAACTTTGTCTTGTTGCTTTTTTGTTGTTAATATACATAATATAAAATCTCCTTTTCTACATAACACTCCCTATGATCCCTGCATCATTTCCTAGTGCTGCTGGTATTATTATTAATTCTTCCCTTTTATTAAATAAATATTGTTTTTTAATTATATTTTGTATTAATCTATCTAATAATGCATCTGAAAAATAGACAAAACTTCCGCCTATGCAAATTGCTTCTGGTTCGAATATATTTATTAAATTTGATATTCCTATACTTAAATATTCTATATATTCATCTATTACTTTATTTATTTTTTCATCTTTAGGATTTTTTCTAATAATATCTAGTAATTCTTGTCCTCTTGTTTTTTCATCTAAGCCTAGTATTTGTCTTAAATTTGTTTTTAAGGCTTTCATTGAAGCATATTTTTCAAAACATCCTTTTTTTCCACAATTACATTTTATTCCATCTCTTTGAATTACCATATGTCCAAATTCACATCCAGGTAAATCTCCTGTGTCTAGTAATTTGTCATTGATTATAACTGCTCCACCTATTCCTGTTCCTAAAGTTAAAAATAAACTTCTTTTATAATCTTTTAGAGCTCCTATTGTATTTTCTGCAAGTGCTGCACATTTTGCATCATTTCTTATTTTTATTGGTAATTGAATTTCTTTTTTTAGATTTTCTACTAAGTTATATTCTTTTACTCCTAAATTTACTGATTTTAGTATTTGCTCTTTTTTTATTGTTCCTGGTACTGCTATTCCTATTTCTGTTATTTTATATTTTGATGAAAACTCTTTTACATTTTTTATTATATAGCTTTCTATTATACTTTTTACATCTTTTTTGTCTTTTGCTAAAAGCCTTTTTTCTACTTTTTCTACAATGAAGTTTTTATTATCTATTACTCCTACTCCAATATGGCTTCCACCTAAGTCTATTCCTATTTTCATAATTACTCTCTTTCTTTTTCTTATATATGAATTTATTCATAGTGAAAAAACTAATAGGGAAAAATGGATGTCCCTTTTTCCCTTCTCTCTTTATATTTTTCTATAATCCTGCTGCTGAGAATAAGAATCCTCCCATATATGTTTGAATACATGGTGCAAGTACTACCAATACGAAGAATATTAAAACTACTCCAACTATTAAATAACTTACTTCTGGTAATGCTTTCATTACTTTTTCTAAGATATTGTCTATATCTATTTCCATATATTCTACTAATTTTTCCATCATTTCTGCTAGGTCTGTTTGCATACCTATTTTTAACATTTCTGTTATCATTGATTTTGCTAATCCTGATTTTTCAAATGGTTCTATCCATGAATCACCTATTAATATGTTGTTCATTGATGTTTCTACTATTGATAACATTACATAATTTTGTACTACGTTCTTACTTACTTCTATTGCATCTTGTATTCTCATTCCATTTTTTAGGTTTAATAACATGGCTTTCATTAATCTTGAGAAGTCCAGTGCAAATATTAATTGCCCAAATATTGGCATTTTATATTTAAAATAGTCAAAATTGTACTTTCCTTTTGGTGTATTTATATAGAATATTATTCCTGCAACTATTGCTACTATTATCGCTGTTGGTATATACCAATAGTGTATTAAGCCATTTATTACTCCTTGAAACCATACTGTAGCTGCTGGTAATTTGTCTTTTGATCCTAATTCATCATATACATTTTGAATTGCTGGTATTGCTACTAATGTTCCCACAACTAACATTACTAATATTAATGAAAATTGTACTATATTTGGTACTAATATAGATCTTATTTTTCTGTTTAATGAGTCTGATGTTTCTAAATAATTTACTGCTTGCTCTAATGCATTTGTAAGTGAACCTGATAATTCTCCAACTTTTATCATATTTATATATAAATATGGGAATGTGTCTGAGTAGTATTCCATTGTTGTATACATATTTTCTCCTGCTTCTACACCTGCCAAAATATCTTCTAGTATTCCCCTAAATGTCATATTTTCTGTACTTTCTATTATTGTTTTTAGAGCATGTATATTATTAAAATTTGCTTTTTTTAGTAAATAAAAGTTTTGGGTGAATATTACCAAGTCTCTATTAGTTATTTTTTCTGTTTTTGATAAGTACATACTTATTTTTTCTTTTGCTGTGCTTGTCTTTTTTGTATTGATTTGTGTTGTATTTACATTTTGCATTATTTCTTCAATATCTTTTATGTTTTTCTTTTTTGTTTTTTTCTTTCTTGAAGAATATGAAACTTGTTCTATTGTTATTGGCATTAATTCATTATCTTTTAATGCTCTTAATAAACTTTGTTTACTTGTAGCTTCTACTCTATTTCTTACTACTACTCCAGAACTAGTTACAGCTCTATATGTATATGTAGGCATCTTTGCACCTCCTTATTTTTAATTTCTATTACTGTCTTTTCTTATTTTCATTTGCATTATTGTTCTATTTAATATTTCTAAGTTTTTCTCTTCAATTTGTGATTTTGCTTGATCTAATGTTATTTTATCATTTACAAATAATTCTGCTATTGAATTTATTAATCCAATACTTCCTTTATCGGCACTACTTTGTATTGCATCTTCTATTTCGGATACACTTATTTTGTCTTTTCTTATTATTCCAGAGATTATATTGTCTACTACCATTACTTCTGGTACTAATACTAGTTTTCCATCTCTTCCTCTTAAAAGTCTTTGTGATACAACTAGTTTTAATAATGATGAAAGTAAATATTTTATACTTGCTTGGTCTCTTACTTCATAGAAGTTTATCATTCTATCAATTGTTTCTGCACATGATTTTGTATGTAATGTTCCTATTACTAAATGACCTGATTCTGCCATTTCTATTGCTGCTTCCATTGTTATTTTGTCTCTTATTTCTCCTATTACTAATATATCACAGTCTTCTCTTAGTGAGTTTTTAACACCATCACTAAATGTTAATGCATCTCCACCTTTTCCAACTTCTTTTTGTACTATTAATGATTTTTTTGAATGATGTTTATATTCTACTGGGTTTTCTAGTGTTAGTATTTTTTTGTTTTGTGTTTCATTTATTTCGTTTATTAATGCATTTAATGTTGTACTTTTACCAGAGTTTGTTTTTCCTGTTACTAGTATTAATCCTTGTTGTTGATATGTCATTCTTCTTATTATGTCTGGTAATCCTAATGATTCATATGGTGGTAATGTGTTTTTTATAAGTCTTAGAGTACATAATGGTATATCATCTGATAATGATATATTTACTCTTAAACGAATTCCATTGTATTCATATGATGTGTCTAATTTTCTTGTTGTATTAAATACCTCATCTTTATCTACATTTCCTCTTACAAGGAAATCATACATTTCGTTCATATCATCTACTGTTAGTACTTCCATTTCTTCTATTGGTACTAGCTCTCTTGCTATTCTAAGCATTGGTTTATTTCCACATATTAAATGCACGTCTGAGGCATCCTTTTCTATTGCTCTATCTAAGATTTTATCCATATTCATGGTGTTTTTCCCCTTTCTTTTGTTTAATATATTAATAATTTCTTATTTACTTCTTCTAATGTTGTGTCTCCAGATAGTACTTTTTTTATTCCATCTACTACCAGAGGTCTATAATTTTCTTCAATTGCTTTTTTTCTAATGTCTATTGTAGAAGCTCCTTTTACTATTAATTCTTTTATTTCTTCTGATATATTTAATATCTCGAAAAGTCCTATTCTTCCATAATAACCTAAGTCATTACATTTTTTGCACCCTACTGCTTCATATGTTTTTAATCCAGTAAAGTCAATTGTTTCTCCATATTTTTCTGCTATTTTTGTCATTATTTCTTTTTCTTCTTTTGTAAATTCTCTTTCTTTTCTGCAGTTTGGGCATAATCTTCTTACTAATCTTTGTGATACTGATGTTGCTAATGTACTTGAAATATCATAGTCTGATACTCCCATTTTTCTCATTCTGTTTATTACTTCTATTGCATCTATTGTATGTATTGTAGATAAAACATAGTGTCCCGTTTGTCCAGCTTGTATTGCTATTTCTGCTGTTTCTTGGTCACGAATTTCTCCTACTAGAATTATATCTGGGTCTTGTCTTAAAACTGTTCTTAGTGCTCCTGAGAAAGTGGATTTATTTCCTATTTCTATTTGATTTAATCCATCTATTCTTATTTCAACAGGGTCTTCTATTGTTGTTATATTTATTTCTGGGCTATTTAAATAGTCTATAATACTATATAAAGTTGTTGTTTTACCTTCTCCTGTTGGTGCAGCAATTATTGTTATACTGTTTCTTTTGTTAAAGCTTTTTTTCAAATCTGCTTCTGTTCCTGGATAACCTAATTCAAAAATATTTCTAATATCTGTATCTTTTTTTAGTAATCTTAAAACGAATTTTTCTCCACATACATTTGGTTGAGAAGATACACGAATATTGTAATCATCATATAATAAAATTCTACCATCTTGTGCCTCTTGTTTTTCTTGATGCATATTTGATATTGCTTTTAATCTTCCTATTACTTGTTGTTGTTTTTCTTTTGGAATCGCTGAATCTGTAAATAATTCACCATCTATTCTATATCTAACTCTTACTTCATTCATAAGTGGTTCTATATGAATATCACTTGCTCTTTTTTCCATACCTTTTCTTATAATGCTATCAACTAATTCTACAATTGTTCCAGAAGCAGTTGTTTGAGTCATTGGTTTTGTTACATCAGCATCTAGAGCATCTAATATTTTATCTATGTCTTTTTCAAATGTTATGTATGGCTCCATGATTAAGCCTTTATTTAACAATATAAGTTTTACTGTATCCATTTTTGTTTTATTAAAATTATCTGCAAAACATACTTTTATTTTTCCATTTTCGACATCAAATGGTATACATTTATTTTTTTTTGCAATTTCTAATGGCATATAATCTGTTAATTTTACTTTTATAGTATTTCCTGTAAGTAGAATTCCGTCAGTTCCAACAATATCTCCTATTGTTTGAATTAATATTTGAGGATCACATACTTGTAATATGTGCAAAATGTCTCCTAATTTTGTATCAGAATGGTCTCTTTGATATTCTAAGGCTTTTTGTATATCATTTTCTGTTACTATTCCTCTTTTTACTAATTCAACCCCAATAGGTTGTCTTCTTCTCATATCCATAGCTAAATCTTCCTTTCTTTTGTTCTCTATTTCATTATACTATATAATTCTATTATTTTGTTGTTTTTTTGTCATTTACTATTATTTGCCATTTTTTATCGTATATGTCATCTTATTTTTTCCTGTTTTATCGATATTTCCTGATTTAAATTCTATACTTATTATATAATTTGAATCTTGATATTTGTATGAAAATTCGCATTTTTCTACATTGTCACATAGTTTGATTTTGTTTTTATATATTGATTTGTTTTCTTCCATATATGTGTATTGATTTCCACTTGAGAATAGAATGTAATTATTTTTACATTCTATAACTTTGTTATTTTTATTGTTTATTTCTTCTGTGAAATAACTTAGAAATTTTGTATATTGAGTTGTTGTATTATCATTAATTGCTGATGTATCTATATTTTTATAGAAAAATGTTGTTAATGTTGATATTGATGCAACTACGATTACCATTCCAATAACATATATTATTAAAGAAGTTAATGTTATCCCTTTATTATTTTTCATTAGACTACTCCTTTGTTACATATGTTGAAATTTGAACATTTTGTTTTTCTTTTCTATTCATATAAGAAATTTCAACAGTTATTTGTTTTACTATATTAGCCTGTTTAGTTTGGTCATTATTTATAAGTACATAATCTTTTATTGATATTTCTTTGTGATAACCTGTAAATTGACCGTTTTCATCGTTTATATCTTCTTCTGAAATTATATCTTTTTGATTTATTCCTTTATCTTGATAGCTTTCTAAATAACCTTCTGCTTTTATAATTTCAATTTCATCAACCGCATATGAAGTTGCTTGAGTCTTTTTTTCTATGTCTTTAGAATTTAAATTGATATTTGCTATTATGTTTGCAATTATAGCTATAAATATTGTGACTATTATTACAGATGCTACTATATCAATTCCTGAAATTCCTTTTTCACTTCTAAAATCCATATATAATTCCTTTCTGTTAATAACTTTGTAAAATTAAGCAAAGTGTACCTATTAACCATGTCATATTTGCAACTCCGTAGATAAAATCCAAAGCAAATATTTTCATTATTTAATTTTGTGTTTTTATATGATTTTTTTGAACTTGATTTTTTTATAATTAAGTAAAATGCTATTGCTATTAATGTTACTATTACAGTGTTTATTGCAATATATTCTCCTGTAAAGATTGCCATTATAATTACCATTATTAATATTGATAATGTATAATTACTTTTTGCTTTTTTCTTTAATATTATTGTGTCTATGAGTAATAAAATTGCGAGAATTAGTAAATATATAACATATCTATATATACTAGTTCTGTCTATTATGTATAGATATACTATATAAATAATTGAAATAATAACTCCATACATTAATACAGGTTTGTTTATGTTTTTGAATTCTTTGTCTATACCTGCTATCAATATAATGAAAGTGAAATATAATACAAAGAAAGCATAGTCTATAATTTTTATTTTTTCTAAGCTATATATGTTTAAATTTAGTAAAAATCCAAATAAAACAAATAGTAAGCCAGAAACTATTTCTACTATGAAATATCTTGGTCTTATTTTTTGTTTACAATATTTACATTTTGCTCCTAAAAATATATAACTAAATACTGGTATTAAATCTAAAAATCCTAATTTGTGATTGCAATTTGGGCAATATGAATGTGTGTGTGTTATGTCCTGTCTTTTTGGAATTCTATATAATGCTAATGTGTAAAAACTTCCAAATGTTATTCCCATTGCAAATAAGATTATGTAAAAAAATATATTTAATATTTCCATTTATGCTCCCTCTTTTTATTTTTTAAAATAGGCATATACATATTTTTTATGCATATGCCTTTTATTAATTTTACCTTAGTCTTTTGGTAAATATTTGTTAATTTCATTACTATATTCGTTTAATGTATTTGACTCATTTGCAGCTGCATTTTTTGTTTCATTTCCAGCTCTTTGAGCTTGTCCGAATAAGTTAGTTTGTTGTAATGTAGCTATTGATATACCAGCTAATATTAATAATATTATGATTGTTATAACTAATGCTACTAAAGTAATACCTTTTTGTTCTTTCATTTAATGTCATCCTCCTTTTCTTTTGATTATTTATATTTGACATATATTTATATAAAATAAATATAATGTTAATAACTTAATTATTTTGTACCTTTATCTGGTAAGTACCCTTGTTGAGTATTGTCTGTTGTTGTATTTGTATTTGTTGTTGATGAATTTCCGGTTGTTCCAGAATTTACTGTATTTCCACTTGTCGTATTTTCTGTAGTAGTATTTTGGCTTTCAATTGATTCAAATGGATTTTTCTTTCCAGATACATAATCTTTTGTTTTTTTGTAATTTGTTAGGTCTGTTGCAGTTACTTCGTATGTCATAATTACTTGTGAATCATCAACATTTTCACTTGTAGATAATTCTTCTTTAACATTTTCAGGAGTAGTATATGAAACTTGTTGCGGAATTATTTTATTATTTGGTACATATTCATATAGCAATATACCAAGTATTAATATGATTGCTAATATCAATAGCAAAACTATTATAATTTCCTTGATAATATTTTTTGTTTTCATCTTTTTCTCCTTTCTAATTATTTTGTTGTATTTGACGTAGTGTTGTTTGCTGTAGTATTGTTTGCTGTAGTATTTGTTGTAGTATTATCTACTGTATTATTATTTTGACTTGTAGTTTCTGTTTGTGTTGTTGTACTTGTTGTTGAAGAAACTCCTTCTATTTTAACATCTTTACATACAAAAGTAGCTTGTAATGTACTTGTATCACTAGATGAATCTGCTAACATTTTGAATTCTTCAATTTTAAATCCTAATGAAGAATCATCTTCTATATCTGTTATAAATTCTGCAATTCTCGCATATGCTCCAGTCACTGTAAAATTCAAATTATAAGTATCTTCTGTTCCTGATGAACTTCTTGATACATCCATTTTCATTTCTACTCCTTCAGTTTTTGCATGTGTTCCAATTCTTACATATAAATATTCTATTTTATAACCACCTAAGAATTGATTTGCTGTTTGTGTTTGACTTTCTGTGCTTACATTTACCATCTCTTCATATTCTTGTTTTTCATTTTCTAGTTTTTTTATTTGGTCATTTAAATCATTTATCTTTTTTTGATAATCTGTACTAGCTAATTTTGTTGCTTGTTGAATTGTCGTATTTAATTGTTCATCTTCTTTTTTTATATCTTTAATTCCTAAAACAGATAATTTACCAACGTTTATTCCTTTTATCATTGTTATTCCTGTTAATATAATTAATAAGATGATAATAGCTGTTATTAATAGTTTTTTCATGGTAAATCACCTTCTATCTTTATTGTAATTACGCCATTTGCTTTTTGACCTGCTGTTGATATTACATTTGTTAATACTGGTTCTAATTGCATATTTGTTACTAAAAATCCTAATTGCTCATATTTGTTTGATTGAGCTTGTATTTCTATATGCGTAGCTGATGTGTTTTGTATCGATGTTATTTGCACACCTGTAGGCATTATATACATTAATTTATTTAATAAATTTGGTATTGCTTTTTTAGTTTTGTTTATGTCATTTATTTTGTCATTAACTTTTTGTAAATTGCTTATTTTTGTTGTATACTCTGTTGTTTTTGTTTGTAACTTTGATTTGTCATTGTCTATCAATTTCATTTGTGAATTTGTATTCGCTATAGATTTGTTTGCTTCATCCATTTTATTATCTATTTGATTTTTTATCATTGTAGAAAAACCTGAATAGACAAAAAATAGTATTAACAGTCCTGTTGCTGTTCTAAGCATTCCTTTTTCCATTTTATCTAATGGTACATTAAAATCCATTGTAAATGCTGAACTTTTTAGAAGTTTTTCCAAAGGATTTGGTTTACTAGATTTGTTTTTGTCTTTTTTACTAGATCCTATTTCTATTTTTAAGAAATCAGGTAATCTATCTGAAAAACTTGCCTTTTTAAAGTTTATTCCTGTTATTCCTTCTCCTAGTCCACTTATTGCTAAAGAAATTGCTGAATTTACTTCTACATAATCCTTAATGTTAATTTCTGGCGAAATTTTTATAAATCCTGGCTTTAAAATTTCACACTTTACATTTTCTAAATACTCTTCAAAATATAAATCTATATTATTTATTAACGCAGCTGTTCCTGTTATATATACTCTGTCTATTTTTTCAATACTTTCATTCATTATCTTTCTTATTTGTCCAACTATTTCATATAATGTTGGCATAATATCTTCTAAGTAATTTGTATCAACATCTGTTAAGTCTCTGCCCTCAGAGGTATAGATAGTTGTTTCTTTGCAAATTTCATAAGCTTTTGAATAAGAATTTTCTTTGATGTTTATTTTATCTAAAAATTCTTGGCTTCCTACATCTAGTGTTTTAACATCATAAACTTTTTGATCTAATATTGTTGTTATTGTTGTTTTTTCTTCAATATTCACTATTAGAGCGTTTTCCTTTGGTTCAAATTCTTTGACATCTGGAATTGTCATTCCAATTGGACTTATATCTTGTAATCTATAGCCATTAAATCTTTGTATTTTTTTATTCAATTCTATTTTATTTTGGCTTATATGAATTACTTTTAATTTTTCTTTATCTTGCACATTAGGAGCAATTGCATATCTTGTTTCAAATACATTTGGATTGTAATTTTTATCTGAGCAATATGCTTCAAATTCTGTTTTTATTGCTTTTGGTAAATCCTTTTTACTTAACAATGCAAACATATTAAAATAATTGTATATTTCTTCTGAAAGATTTATACTAATTGGTGTTTTATAACTATATGTTTCTTCTACAATTTGTTTAATAGTTTGATCTATGTTGTCATAGAATTTAACGCCATATGACTCTACTTTTAATTGTTCACGTTCTTTTGAAACTTTTGCATATTTAATTATGTTGTTTTCTATATATATTCCAAGGCAACTAGACATTTTTTCTCCTCTTTATTTTTTATAATTTATTCTACTTTTATTTTTTACTTTTTTCAAATTAAAATACTTGTTTTATTTTACAATTTATGATATTAATTTCTCTTTTATTTTATCGTTTTTTAGCAAAAAGTCAACACTTTTAATTGAAATGTAATATAAATGTAATATGTCTGTAATATTTTATTTTTTATGTAATTTGCATATAAAAAATCCATCCTGTTTTTTGTCTGTGAATATTGTTTTTTCATATTTTTTTGTGAATTGTGAATTGTTTTTTAAAAATTCATTTACTAAATTTTTGTTTTCATCTTTTAGTATACTACATGTAGAATATACTAATTCTCCTCCGCTTTTTAAATATTTTGAACAATTTTCTAAAATTTTTTCTTGAATTTTTGTTATTTCTTCTATGTCTTCTTCCTTTCTTTGCCATTTTATATCTGGTTTTCTTTTTATTACTCCAATTCCAAGGCATGGTACATCTAATAAAATTTTGTCAAATTTTCCATTTAATTCTTTATAGTATTTAGTTGCATCCTTAGTATTAGTTGTTATTATATTTATTCCTAATCTTTTTGCATTTTCCATTACTAATTTTGTTCTATGTTCATGAATATCCCAAGCTTCTATATTACCTTTATTATTCATTAATTCTGCCATATATGTAGTTTTTCCTCCTGGTGCAGAACACGCATCTAAAACATTTTCATTTTCTTTTGGTTCTAGCACTTTAGCTGTTAGTCCTGCTGAAATATCTTGAATTGTAAAATTTCCTGCTTTGAACAAATCCATATTTTCTAGATTTTTAACTCTTTCTAAAATCAAAAAATCTTCATATTCTGTTTCTTGGAATTCTATATTTTTTTCTTTTAGTGAATTTTCTAATTCTTGTTTTGTGTTTTTTAATTTGTTTATTCTAATTGTTACTTTTGGATGAAGGTTTGAACTTTCGCAAATTTCTTTTGTTTTTTCTAACCCATTGTCTTCTATTAGTTTTTTTACAATCCATTCTGGCATTGATGTTGTTTTTGATATTCTTTCTACATTATTTTTTATTTGGAATAGTTCTTCATAGTCTTCTTTTTCTACCTTTCTTAATATTGCATTTACGAAATTAGAACTTGAGGTGTGTCCGTATCTTTTGGCTAGGTTAACACTTTCATTGACAGCTGCTGATTTTGGTATTTTGTCTAGGAATATGATTTGGTATATTCCCATTCTTAGTATGTTTATGATCCATGGTGATATTTTTTTTAGTTTTATTTTTGAGTGTTTTTTTATAATTGTGTCTAGGGTTAGTTTCCAGGTTGTTACTCCATATGTTATTTCTGATATTAGGCCTATGTCTTTTTCGTTTAATATTTTTCTGTTTTGTTTTAGTTCTTCGTCTAGGGCTAGGTTGGAGTAGGCTTGTTCTTGGTTTATTTTGTATATGGTTTTTAGGGCGATTTCTCTTGGTTTGTTTATCATTTTTTGTTTTCTCCTTTTCTCTTTTTAGTTGAACCGCTCAAAAAAGTAATTTATTAATTTTTTGAGCTTCCCCATTTAAGAAAATGTAACTCTCTGGCGTTCGTAACATTTTCTAAAACGGTCCCCACTGAGCTTCAAAAATTAGTAAATTATTTTTTGGGCTTCTTTACTTGTTGGGTTTTTGTTTTTTCTTTTTTCTTTTTTATTATTATATAACTTTTTTTGTATTTTTTCTATGTTTTGTATATTTTTTTCTTTTTTGGTTAAAATATAGTTAAATGATTTTAGGAGGTTTTTATGGATATAGAAAAACATTTGATTATTACTGGTTCTTCTGAGGTTTCTTGGAAGGATGCTATTGTTAAGGCGATTTCTGAGGCTTCTAAGAGTATTGATTATTTGTCTGGTGTTAAGATTTTGGAACAGAGGGCTAATATTGATGGTAATAAGATTTCTGAGTATTTTGTTGATTTGGATATTAGTTTTCTTATTGATTTGAATAGAAAGGATGATAGATAATGAATCCGATTGAGAGTAAGCAAACTTATCAAGAGTATGTTAATAAGAAATCACCTAATTCTCCTATTTGGAAGAATTGTTTTAATGCTTTTTGGGTTGGTGGTTTAATTTGTACTATTGGTCAAGTTATTTTGAATATTTGTAAGGCTAGGGGTTTTGATCAGGCTACTTCTGGTACTATTGTTTCTATTATTTTAATTGGTATTTCTGCTTTTTTGACTGGTCTTAATATTTTTAATAAGATTGGTAAGTTTGCAGGTGCTGGTTCTTTAGTTCCTATTACAGGTTTTGCAAATTCTATTGTTTCTCCTGCTATGGAATATAAGTCTGAAGGTTATGTTATGGGTGTTGGTGGAAAGATGTTTACAGTTGCTGGTCCTGTACTGGTTTTTGGTATTTCTGCTTCTATAATTGTTGGTATTGTTTATTTGATTTTTAATACTCAGACTATGACTTTGGTATAATTTTCTAGTTAGTATCTGTTGGTATATATATGCTATTTTTTGTATAGCCGTTGCAAGCGGAGCAACAATAGGAATTCTTAGCATATAGCAATGAAGAATCTCAAACCCTTTTGAGTAGGTTCATTGCTATATGATTAGAATTACTTTGGTGCGTAACGAAGTTCAGGCTATACAAAAAATAGCATATATATACCAACAGATACTAGATAGAAAATTAAAACTAATATATTATAAAGGAGTTGATTTTTTGCAAAAGATTGGAAAACAAACTATAAAATTTGATAATCCACCTACTATTTTGGAGTGTGCTTCTATTGTTGGTCCTAAAGAGTCCAAAGGTCCTCTAGCTAAATATTTTGATCAAACTTTAGAAGATGAATTTTGGGGCGAAAAGACTTGGGAGAAGGCTGAAAGTAAAATTATAAAAGAAACTGTTAATACAGTAATTCATAAATCTGGAATTTCTTCTGATAAAATAGATTGCTGTTTTGCTGGTGACCTTTTAAATCAATGTATTTCTTCTAGCTTTGGACTTAGAGAAATTAATCTTCCATTTTTTGGTGTTTTTGGCGCTTGTTCTACTTTTGTTGAGTCTATGTGTTTAGGTTCTATTTGTATAGAAAGTTTTGCTGAAAATGTTTTGTGTGCTACGTCTAGCCATTTTTGTAGTGCCGAAAAACAATTTAGGTTTCCTCTTGAGTTAGGAAATCAAAGACCTCCAACTGCTCAATGGACTGTTACTGGGTCTGGTGCTGTTATTCTTTCTAAAAATGGACAAGGTCCTTATATTACTCATATTACTCCAGGAAAAATTGTTGATATGGGAATTAAAGATGCAAATAATATGGGAGCTGCTATGGCGCCTGCTTTTGCTGATACTTTGGTAACTCACTTTTTAGATACTGGTAGAAATCCTAGTTATTATGATGCTATTATTAGTGGAGATTTGGGTTATATTGGAAAAGATATTGCTATTGATATTGCTAAATCTCAAGGTTATAATATAAAACCAAATTATAATGATTGCGGTGTTTTGATTTTTGATAAAAGTTCTCAAGATACTCATTCTGGTGGTAGTGGTTGTGCTTGTTGCGGTACTGTTTTTTCTGGTTACTTATTTAAACAGTTAAAAGAAAAGAAGATTAAAAAATTACTTTTAATTGCTACTGGTGCTTTGATGAATTCTACTTCTTCTCAACAAGGTGAAAGTATTCCAGGGGTTGCTCATGCTATAAGTATCGAGTTATAAAAATAAGTATTAAATTACAAAGATTTGAAAGGATTGATTTTATGAATATTGATTGGGCTAGCGTTTTTAATTTGATGTCTCTTTTGAAATGTTTTGTTGTTGGTGGTCTAATTTGTGTTATTGGACAGATTTTAATTGATAAAACTAAATTAACTCCCGCTAGAATTTTGGTTGCTTTTGTCACTACTGGTTGTATTTTAGGCGGTCTTGGTATTTATCAATATGTTGTTGATTTTGCTGGTGCTGGCGCTACTGTTCCACTTACTGGATTTGGTTATAATTTAGCCAAAGGTGCTATTGAAGGTGTAAAAGAAGCTGGACTTGTTGGTGCTTTTACCGGTGGTGTTAAGGCTGCTGCCGGCGGAATTGCTGCTGCTGTATTTTTTGGTTATTTAGCTTCATTAATTTCAAAACCTAAAATGAAAAAACAATAAAAATGTTTTAATTTAAAAATAAAAAAAGAGGATTATATTAGCTGAGCTATTAATCCCTTTTTTATTATTTTATTTAATTATGCATTTTTTGCTATTTCAGCAACTTCTGCAAATGCTTTTGGATCACTTACAGCGATTTCAGCTAACATTTTTCTGTTTATTGTAACATTAGCTTTTTTAAGACCAGCGATCATTTTGCTGTATGTTGTTCCATTCATTCTTGCAGCAGCATTAATTCTTGTTATCCATAATTTTCTAAAATCACTTTTTTTATCTTTTCTTCCTACATATGCGTAAGATAATGATTTCATAACTGCTTGGTTAGCATTTCTAAATCTATAATGTTTTGCTCCAAAATATCCTTTTGCTTGTTTTAATATTTTTTTATGTCTTGCTCTTGTTGTTCTTGCTGTTTTTACTCTTGCCATTTTATTTCACCTTCCTTGATTTCTTTTATTTTAATTATAATATTAACCACCATATGGTAATAATTTTTTAATTGTATTTTCACAAGTTTTACTTGCATAAGCATTTTGAACTTTTCCTGATTTTTTTTGTCTTTTTGTTTTGTTAGCTAATAAGTGTCTTCTGTTTGATTTTGTTCTTTTTACTTTTCCTGTTGCTGTTAATGAATATCTTTTTTTAGCAGCTTTGTTTGTTTTTAATTTTCCCATGAGTTTTTCTCTCCTTTCAATATTTTATATAAAATGCATTATTATGCTTTTTTAGCTAGTATTGTGAACATGTTTCTACCTTCTAGTTTTGGTTGTTTTTCAACTGTAGCAACATCTTCTAATTTTTCTATGAATTTGTTTAAAACATTTTCTCCAGCTTTAGAGTTGTTTACTTCTCTTCCTCTAAATCTTACTGTTATTTTTACTTTGTTTCCATCTTCTAAGAATTTTCTTGCATTTTTTGATTTAAATTCAAAATCGTGTTCTTCAATATTTGGAGTTACTCTTAACTCTTTAACTTCTAGAACTTTTTGTTTTTTCTTAGCTTCTTTTTCTTTTTTAGCTTGCTCAAATTTGTATTTTCCATAATTCATTATTTTGCAAACTGCTGGTTTTGCATTTGGTGATACTAGCACTAAGTCTAAGTTTTCTTCTTCTGCTTTTTCTAAAGCATCTCTTGTTGACATTACTCCTAGTTTTTCTCCATTTGCCCCTATTAATTGAACTTCTTTTTCTCTTATTTGACCATTGATTGGTAATTCTTGTTTAATGTTCAAACACCTCCATAAAATAAAAAAATTGACTTTGTGTTACAAGCCAATTAATACATAATTCCATAATTTAAAATTATTGGTAAAATTAATATTTTCTAACCTTTTGTTTATCTAACTAAGGTGAGAAGTTAATTGCTTCTTCTTGTAACAATATTAATTTTACCATATATTTTTGATTTGTCAAGTGTTTTTCTGTAATTTGTTCCTTTATTTTACAATTTTAAATTTGGAATAGCGTTTAAATCTAATTCATCTCTTTTACCATCAACGAAATTATAATAACCAGCAGATGCAATCATTGCTGCATTGTCTGTACATAATTTTAGGTCTGGCATATATACTTCAATTCCTATTTCTTTTAATTTTAAAAATTCATTTCTTATGTAGCTATTTGCTGAAACACCTCCAGCTAATGCTACTGTTTTTACATTTATTTGTTTTAAGGCTTTTTTTGTATTTTCTATTAATATTTCTGTGACTGTTTTTTCAAAGCTTGCACATAAATCCGCTTTGTTTATATCTGGTGTTTTATGGTGCAAATTTATTACAGCTGTTTTTATTCCACTGAAGCTAAAATCTAAGTTATCAAAGTGTGTTTTTGGTAATGTTATTGCTTCTGGATTTCCTTCTTTTGCTAATTTATCTACTTTTGGTCCTCCTGGATAACCCAAACCTACTACTCTAGCCACTTTATCAAATGCTTCACCTATTGCATCATCTCTAGTTTTTCCTAACACTTCAAATTCTGTATAATTTTTTACATGTACAAGTTGAGTGTTTCCTCCAGACATCATAACACATAAAAATGGTGGTTTAAGATCTTTATGTGTTATGTAATTTGCTGCAATGTGTCCTTGTATGTGGTTTACTCCAACTAATGGCTTGTTTATTGCAAAGCTTAATGCTTTTCCATATGATAATCCTACTAATAATGCTCCAACTAACCCTGGTCCATATGTTGGAGTTACTGCATATATATCTTCAAAAGTAACATTTGCTTCTTTTAATGCTAATTTTGTAACCCTTGAAATAGCTTCAATATGATTTCTTGAAGCTATTTCTGGTACTACACCACCATATTTTTCGTGTATTGGTATTTGTGTATCTATTATATTTGATAATATTTCTCTTCCATTTTTTACTACAGCTACTGAGGTTTCATCACAACTTGATTCAATTCCTAGTGTTAGTATATCTTTTTCCATTTTAGTCACTTTTTCCTTTTCTTTTTACATTGTTATTTATAATCTAAATATTAATTTTCCTAGTGATAATATTCCTTTGCTTACCCAATTTATTGCTGGTGTTATTATTGTTCCTGCAAGCCCTGTTATCCATATTAATACAAATACAATATAGAATATTTGCTCATTATTTATAAAAAATTCTTTTGCTTTGTATGGTAGGAATGGCATTATTATTTTTGAACCATCTAAAGGTGGTAATGGTATTAAATTGAATACTCCTAATCCTATGTTTATAGATATTGTACTTGATATTAATAATAATATAATTTGCCCAATTGTTGATATTATAAATGCTGTGCTTGCAAATTTATATATTGCACAATATATTAGTGTAAAGATTATTGCTAATATAAAATTCATTATTGGCCCTGCTGCTGATACTATTGCTTCTCCTTTTCCATTGAGATTTTTCTTGTATAATTTCTTGGGTTTACTTCTACTGGTTTTCCCCAACCAAATCCTGCAACTAGTAACATTAGTGTTCCTATTGGGTCTAAATGTGCAAATGGATTTAAACTTAGTCTTCCTTGATTTTTTGCAGTGTCATCTCCTAATTTATATGCTGCGTATCCGTGTGCAAATTCATGGAATGTTATTGCTATTAGCACTCCTGGTGCACTTATTAATAATCCTATTAATTGTGTTGGATTCGCTGCATATTGTATTACTACAAATAACAACATTATTCCAACTATTATATACATCGTCCTTTTATCAAATGAAAAATTAAACATATTATTCCTCCAATTTTATTTTTTGATTTGATAACATTTTAATTTCATTTACTTGGTCTTTTCTTGTACTATAGTCTTTTTCTGAAACTTCTGTTATCCAATTACAATCCCCCATACCATATTGACATAGTAATTTTGCATCATAATATAATGTTTCTTCATTTGGATGCATTATTGCATGTGTTGTTCTATCAATATAGCCATCTTCGTTTGCAGTATATGCAAAGTGTATTTGGTAAACCTGTCTTTGACATTTTTCTTTGTTTAAATATTTTTCTAGAAATTCTTCAATTTTCTTTTTGTAGATGTGTGCCTGACAGTATAAATGGCACATATCTATACAAACTTTCATATTTTCACTATTTAAATATTCGCAAAGTTCTATTACTGAGCAATTTTCTTGTTCTTCCATCATATATATATTTTCAAATACTATTTTGGTGTTTGTGTTTTTCATTATTTTTTTTGCTTTTTCTAATACTGGTAATATTGTTAATTTAGCTTGACTCATCAATAATCTTGTATGTTCAACTATGTTAATTTTTATATTATATTTTTTTGATAGTCTTACAATTGTTTTTATTTGATTTAAAAATATATTTTTGTCTTTTAATAATACTATTTCCAATTCATATTCACATAGTGGTGGATGTATTGTTATTTCTTCTATATATGGATACCTTTCTAATATTTGCTCAATTGGTTTTTCTATTTTAAAATCTACTAATTCTTTGTCTGATTTTTTAAAATATTGTATTTCTATTCCTTTATATTCTTTTAGTGTTTTTTCGAATTCTTCTATTCCTTCTAAATATTCATTTGTTTTTGGATAAATTTTCATTTATATTTCTTCTTTCTTTAATATATATTAGTTTAATGGTTTCATTGTTGGGAATAATAGTACATCTCTTATTGATGCTGCATCTGTTAATAACATTACAAATCTATCTATTCCAATTCCTAATCCACCTGTTGGAGGTAATCCTATTTCTAATGCATTGATGTAATCTTCATCCATCATTCCAGCTTCTTCATCTCCAGCTTCTTTGGCTTCAACTTGTTTTTTGAATCTTTCATATTGGTCTATTGGGTCATTTAATTCTGAGAATGCATTTCCATATTCTCTACCACCAATAAATACTTCAAATCTTTCTGTCATTTTTTTGTTATTTGGGCATTTTTTTGCAAGTGGTGAGATTTCTACTGGATATTCATATATGAATGTTGGTTGTATTAATGTTTTTTCTACATATTCATCGAAGAATAAGCTTATTACATCTCCTCTTGTTTCTTTTGTTGGGTCAGGAATTTCTATTCCTCTTTCTTTTGCTAAGGCTACAGCTTCTTCATCTGTTATTATTTCATTGAAGTCAACTCCACAAGCTTCTTTTATACTGTCTATCATAGTAATTCTTTTCCAACCTGGTGTTAAATCTATTTCTTGTCCTTGATATGTTATTTTTGTTGTTCCTAATACTTTTTGTGCTGTTTGTGAGAATATTTTTTCTGTTATGTCCATCATATCGTGGAAATCTTGATATGACGCATATAATTCAAGCATTGTAAATTCTGGGTTATGTCTAATGTCCATACCTTCATTTCTAAATACTCTTCCTATTTCATATACTTTATCAAATCCACCTACTATTAATCTTTTTAGATTTAATTCTAGAGCAATTCTTAAATACATACTTATATCTAATGCATTGTGATGTGTTATAAATGGTCTAGCTGTTGCTCCACCTGATATTGTGTTTAATACTGGTGTTTCAACCTCTAAGAATCCTTCTTCTTCTAATATACTTCTAACATTGCTTATTATTTTACTTCTCATTTCAAAAGTTTTCTTTACTTCTGGATTCATTATTAAATCAACATATCTTTGTCTATATCTTAAATCTGGATCTTTTAATCCATGGAATTTTTCTGGTAATGGTCTTAATGATTTTGAAAGTAATGTTACTTCTTTTGCGTGTACAGATATTTCTTCTGTTCTTGTTTTAAATACAAAACCAGTAATTCCTATTATATCTCCAATATCATATGTTTTAAATGCTTTGTAGCTTTCTTCTCCTAAATCATTTATACTTACATAACTTTGGATTTTTTCATCACTATCTTGAATTGTACAGAATGATGCTTTTCCCATTATTCTTTTTGCTATTATTCTTCCTGCTACTGTTACATCTTTTTCTGCAAATTCTTCATAATTTGCTTTAATTTCTCCTGCTGTGTTTGTTCTATTAAATTTTGTTATTTCAAATGGATCTTTTCCTTCTTCTTGTAATTCTTTTAATTTGTCTCTTCTTATTTGCATTAGATGGTTTATATCTAATTCTTCTACTTCATTATTATTTTGATTATTATTTTCGCTCATTTTAATTCTCCTTTTCAATTTTATTCATACCATTCTAGTTCCCAGTCAGAAATTTTAACTGTGTCGCCTTCGCATACGCCTAATTCTTTTAGTTTGTCTTCTATTCCCATGTTTTTCAATGATTTTTGTAGATAATACATTGATTCATTGTCATCTATGTTTATTCTTCCCATAAGTCTATCTACTGCTCTTCCTTTTACATAGAATATTCCGTCTTCTTCGTATGCTTCCCATTCTTGACCTTTGTCTTGTAATGTGTAGACTACTTTGTCTTCTATTTCTACTAGTTCTTCTTTTGGTAATGTTTTTAATACTTCTGATACATGGTCAATTAATTTTTCTATTCCTTCCCCTGTAACAGATGATATTTTGTATAATTCTAATTTTTCTTTTTTTGCTAATTCTTCTAGTTTTTTGTAGTTTGTGTCATCTTGCATTGCATCTATTCTTGTGGCTACTAAAATCTGTTTTCTTTTTGATAATTTTTCACTATATTTTTCTAGTTCTTTATTTATTGTGTAATAGTCATCTATTGGATCTCTTCCTTCTTCTCCAGATACATCTATAAAATGTAATAATAGACGTGTTCTTTCTACGTGTCTTAGGAATTGAATTCCAAGTCCTACTCCTTCACTTGCTCCTTCTATTATTCCTGGTATATCTGCAATTACAAATCCATCCCCATCTTTTGTTTTTACAACTCCTAAGTTTGGTTCTAGTGTTGTAAAGTGATAGTTTGCAATTTTAGGTCTTGCATCTGTAACTTTTGATAAGAATGTTGATTTTCCTACATTTGGAAATCCTAATAATCCAACATCTGCTAATAGTTTTAATTCTAATATTATTTCTTTTTCTTCTCCTTTTTCTCCATCTTCTGAAAATCTAGGAGCTTGTCTTGTTGGTGTTGCAAAGTGTGAGTTTCCTCTTCCTCCTCTACCACCTTTTAATATTAGTTCTACTTGGTCTGGTTTTGATAAATCTGCTACAACTTTTCCTGTTTCTGCATCTTTTACTACTGTTCCTATTGGAACTTTTACATATAAATCTTCTCCGTATTTACCATTGCAACGGTTTCCGCTACCATTTTCTCCATTTTTTGCTCTAAATTTTTTATTGTATCTAAAATCTATTAAGGTGTTTTTGTCTTTGTCTACTTGAAAATATATATTTCCACCGTTTCCACCATCTCCGCCGTCTGGTCCACCTGCAGCTACATATTTTTCTCTTCTGAAGGTTGCCGCTCCGTTTCCACCATCTCCGGATTTAATTATTATTTTTGTATAATCTGTAAACATTTATCTCTCCTTTTCTTGTTGAATCTCTTTTTGATAAAATTCTTTTTGCAAGTTTTCTACTGCATTTTCTATTGTTGATGTAATTTCATTTTTTCCAATTGCTCCAATATAATTTAAATAACCATTATCTTGAATTTTTTCTTCTGCATTTGATAAGAATGCTAATAATTCTTGTAATTCTTGTTTATTTGTGTTTTCTATTATTTGTTCTATTTTTTTATCTGTTGCAAAACATATAGGCATTCCATCAGCTCTTTTATTTTTTGATATCATTTCTACATCGTTTTCATTTGGTGTTGTATTTATATAACCTGTGTATAAATATGTTCCATTTTCATCTTTTCCAACTTTATTAACTTGTCTTAATCTTAATATCTCACCATTATTGACATTTATTCCATCATAATCTCTATAATTTTTTCCATCATTTGCTAAATATACTTCACCATTTTGCTTTAAGTATGGATTAGCAATTCTTTCTGCTTTTTTCTTGTTTTCTTCTTGTTCATATTTCATATAATCTTCTTGCATTTTTCTTTTAAATTCTTGTTGTCTTATATCTTCTCTTTGGATTCTTTCTTGGTAACTTTCAATTTGTTTTTTATATTGTTCTTGTTTTTTTTCAATTACTTCTGGCAATATTTTTTCATTTACATATTTTTGAATTGCATTACTTTTATTATTTATGCTAAGGTCATATGGATCTGAAGATAATTTTCCTATATACATACAATCTGGATTACTGTCTGGCATATTTCTTTCATACATATAGTATTGCCCTATTTTTTGTAGTATTGTTTCATCTATTGGCATTCCTTGTGGTATTTCAAATACTATATTTTTTTGTGAATTTGCACAAATTACATTTCCATTTTGATATGAATATAATTTTGCAATCATTATATTTGTTTTTTCTCCATTACTATGTTGTGCTTCATTTTCGTATTCTATTGATGTAATCATAATTTCTTCTCCATCATTAGATACTCTCATTGTGTATGAATTTTGCATATAATTATTTGTATTATTATATTGATTTTGTATATTATTACCAGCTTCTAATTTTGGTGTTTTCATTCTTCTAAACATTTCTCCTATTTTACTAAATAATCCCATATTCTTCTCCTATCGTGGTCAAAAAAGGTCGTCCCTTTTGACAGCTTAATTTTCCTCGAAATAATTTAACATCATTGCTTTTTTTACTTTTTTCATTGTCTCTTTTGCAACTTTTCTTGCTTTTTCTGTTCCTTCAATTAATATTTTATCAACTTCTTCTGGATGTGCTTCATAGTATTCTCTTTTTTCTCTTATTGGTCTTAATTCTTCTATTATGTTTGCTGCTAATTGTTTTTTGCAAGCAACACATCCACGTTTTCCAGCTGTACATTCTTCACATACTGTTTTTACTTCTTCTGGTTTTGTAAATAAGTTATGATAATATGCAACCATACATACATCTGGATTTCCTGGGTCATCTTTTTTTATTCTAGCTGGGTCTGTTACTGCACTCATTACTTTTCTTGTTATTTCTTCTTCACTGTCTGATAAGTATATTGCATTTCCTAAAGATTTTCCCATTTTTTCATTTCCGTCTAATCCTTTTATTCTTTTTGAACTTGATAGAACTGCTTTTGGTTCTTTTAATACTCCTTCTCCATATATACTATTAAATTTTCTAACTATTTCTCTACATTGTTCAATTAATGGTAATTGATCTTCCCCTACTGGAACTAACTCTCCTTCAAATGTTGTTATATCTGCTGCTTGGCTTACTGGGTAACCTAAAAATCCATATGTTACACTTTCTCCAAATAAGTCTTTTTTCTGTGCTATCTCTGTTTTTACTGTTGGATTTCTTTGTAGTCTAGCTATTGTAACTAAATTCGAATAATATACCGTTAACTCTGCTGTTTCTGGTATCATGGATTGAACATATATTGTTGTTTTTTTAGGGTCTATTCCTACTGATAAGTAATCCATTGCTACTTCTCTTACATTTTTTCTTACTTTTTCTGGATTGTTAAAGTTGTCTGTTAATGCTTGTACATCTGCTATTAATATAAATGGGTCATATTCTGGATTATCTTGCATTTCTACTCTTGTTTTTAGTGAGCCAAAATAATGACCTATATGTAATTTTCCTGTTGGTCTGTCTCCTGTTAATATTCTTTTTTTGTTCATTTTTTATATCATTCCTTTCCTAAAGGGTTTGTCAATTTTCCTTGTTATACTATGCATAGAATTATACCATATATTGCTTAAAATTTCAAATAAATTATGTGGTTTATATAAAATTTTTCCATATTATTTATTTTAGTGATTTTTTTATTTTTTGTAAATATATTTATAAAAGAAAAATTTAATTTTATTTTTAGAAAGGATTTTGTTGATGAAGAAAATTTTGTTTAAAGGTGTTGGTTCTGCTGTTCCAACTCCATTTGATGAAAATGGTGTTAATATTTCTGAATTTAGAAAGTTTTTGCAATTCCAAATTGATAATAATGTTGATGCTTTAATTGTTTGTGGTACAACTGGTGAAAGTTCTACTATGACTAGAGATGAAAAAATTATTGCTATAAATTGTGCTTTAGAAGTTGCAAATGGAAAAATTCCTGTTATTGTTGGGACCGGTTCAAATAATACTAGAGAAGCTATTGAAATGTCTAAAATTGCTGAAAGGCTTGGTGCTAATGGTATTTTGGTAGTAACTCCATATTATAATAAAACAACTCAACGAGGGTTAATTGCTCATTATAAAGCTATTGCTGAAAGTGTTAGCCTTCCTATTATTTTGTATAATGTTCCTAGTAGAACTGGTGTAAATATTGAACCTCAAACTTGCTTGGAATTATCAAAAATTGATAATATTGTTGCGATAAAAGAAGCTAGTGGAAATATTTCTCAAGTTGCTCAAATTTCTAATTTATGTGGAGATAATTTGTATATTTATTCTGGTAATGATGACCAAATTGTTCCTATATGTTCTCTTGGTGGAATTGGAGTCATTTCTGTTTTGTCAAATATCAAACCTAAATTTGTACATGATATGGTTTATGATTTTTTGGATGGGAATATTGATAAAGCTAGAAAAATGCAATTAAATGTTTTACCTTTAATTAATTCTTTATTTTCTGAGGTTAATCCAATTCCTGTAAAATATGCATTAAATGAACTTGGTTTTAACTTTAGTGTTCCTAGATTACCTTTGGTTGAATTTAGTGATACTAATAAGAAGGTTTTGAGACAATATTTAAAAACCGACTATTATATATAATAATAGTCGGTTTTTAATTAATCAATAATCCCAAGCAAATACTGATATATTTCACTTTGGGCAATATTGAATTGTTCTACCTTAGATTTCAGTTCCAGGATTCTACAAGCTACTGTTTGTACAGATTTTATTCTAATTGAAATCCTTTCATTAAAAGCTCCAACATTTAAGAGATAATCCTTTTCTGGCATTTCCTCAGTCATTAGTACTGAAGTTTGAAATTGCTCATATGCCAGATAAATGTCCGAATAATCCTTTGCCAAATTAATTCCTGTGTTCTTATATACCTCTGGAAAATCTGTCAAGTTTTGACAATCCGTTAAAATTTTTACTGCTTTCTCTCTTAAATTTTGATAACCTTCTACTTCTGATTCTAAAATCCGCATTTTTTACCTCCTAAAATTTATTTGGAGGCATTTTAAAACCTCCAAGTTTGAATTACTTTTTGGTTTTATACACCTGTAACGATATAAGTATAGCATATTTCAACTTTTTTTGCAAGTTAATTTTATGTAAATTGTTTTTTTAATTTATCACTAAGCTAAGATTTTCTTAACAGCTTCACTAATCATCTTTCCATCAGCAGATGCTCCTATTTTTTCTTTAGCTGATTTCATTACCATTCCCATTTCTTTAATTGAAGTAGCTCCTGTTTCAGCAACTATTCCTTTTACTATTTCTTCTACTTCTTCTGCTGATAATTGTTTTGGTAAATATTCTGTTAATATACTTAATTCTTCTTTATTTTGATTAATTAAGTCTTCTCTTCCACTTTTTTCAAAATCCGCTTGTGCATCTTTTCTTTTTTTAGCTTCTTTTGCTATTATGTCTATGATTTGGTCATCATTTAACTCTATAGCCTTATCTTTTTCAACTTGTAATATTGCAGCTCTTATCATTTGAACTGTATTCTTTCTAATCAGATTTTTTTCTTTCATTGATTCTTTTAAATCTTCTAATAATTTTTCTTTTAACATTTAAAATTCCTTCTTTCTTTTTTGAAAAATTATATATTTTAAACAATTTTCCCTATTAAATCATATTCACTTACTTCTTCTATTTGGCATTCTATAAAATGATTTAATATGTCCTCTTGTTTATAATTTTGAGCATCTTTTATATATACTAGACCATCTTCTTCTGGTACATCTTGCATTGTTCTTCCAACAAAATATTTTCCATCAAAAGATATGTCTTCTACTAAAACTTTATAAGTTTTTCCAATTTTATTTTCTTGTTTTTCTAAAGATATTTGTTTTTGAGCTTTCATTATTTTGTTATATCTTGCTTTTTTAGTATTTCCGTGTATTTGTTCTGGAAGTCTTGATGCTGGTGTTCCTTCTTCTTTTGAATACATGAAAGTTCCTAATTTATCAAATTTTGCTTTTTTAACAAATTCTAAAAGTTCTCCAAATTGTTCTTCTGTCTCGCCCGGAAAGCCAACTATTAAACTTGTTCTTAATGTAACATTTGGTATTTTATTTCTTATTTTTTCTAACAAGTTTTCTATTTTTTCTTTTGAAGTTTTTCTATTCATTCTTTTTAATACTACATTTGATATATGTTGTATTGGGATATCAAAGTATTTGGCTATTTTAGGATTATTTGCAACTGTGTCTATTAGTTCATCTGTAATTCCTTCTGGGTATGAATATAAAAATCTAATCCATTCAATTCCAT
>OJNH01000170.1_pt1 | contig 57434 bp, 55 predicted proteins | sample 1597361 | NCBI WGS metagenome assembly OJNH01 (sample SAMEA2452136, study PRJEB22498) | human gut metagenome | biome: human feces; feature: human gut; material: feces | place: Australia | collected 2012
TTTTAAGAGAAGCAATAGAAGGAAGTTTATGTCTACGATTAAAGTCAGACTGATCGACAGGACTAGAAATTTCAGATTCAGCGTAAAAAGCTCTATAATTTTCAAGAACTAAAGAAAGCAATGTATTAAACATCAAGCGACACATAGTAAAATTAAGAAAAAAGAATTGTTGCTGAGATTTATTAGGATAAGCACGCAATTTATAAGTAATGTAATTCAAAAAAATACCTCCGAAAAAAATTATAACAAAATTATACACTAGAAAAAAATAAAAATCAAGTGGAAAATATAAAGTGGCTAAAAATAAGCACTGTTCATGTTTTTTACAAAACTAACTCGGGAGGTGGGATAGAAGGCTTGCTTTTTCTATTGAAAAAATCGTGGAAAAGTTATATAATATATGTGGTAGTGTACATATGAAAAAAAGAAAAGGAAGAGGTAAGTTATGAAAAGAGCTATTATAATTATATTTTGTATTTTAGGAATGGTTGTTGGGACTGCTGTGGCTCAGGCTACGGTTGGAATATCAGCACTTAGATTTTTGTCTATTGGTGGAGAAATTGGGATAAAAACACCGTTTACAATAGATTTACAATTTCTAGAATTCACGATTGGATTTTGGATTAAGGTTACTGTTGGTGGAGTAATTGGCATGGTATTGTTTGGATTCATTTCTAAGGTTGTTTTAGATTGGCTAAGAATATAAAAGAATTGCCAATTGACGATAGACCTTATGAGAAACTGGAACTCATGGGAGAAGCAAACCTAACTAATTCAGAATTGCTTGCTATAGTAATAAAAAATGGAACCACTAATTTAAATTGTATACAAATTGCACATAATATACTTAGTAATAATTCAGAAGTTACAAATATTAGTGATTTGGAATATTTATCTAATATATCTCTTGAAGAATTGAAAAAGTTTGAGGGGATAGGAAGAAAAAAGGCAATACTGATAAAGGCAGTGGTGGAGCTTTCAAAAAGAATATCTAAAACTTATACTATTGAAAAAAAGAAGATTTCATCTCCAAGGGATGTATTTGAATTGGTAAATCAAAGCTATATAGGTTTGAAACAAGAAAGTATAAAAACACTAATATTAAATAAATCAAATGGGGTTTTATCTATTACTAGTAATGCAGTTGGTTCAGTTGATTCTGTGTCGCTTAGTATAAGGGAAATATTAAGTGAACCTATAAAACAAATGGCAAGTAGCATAATTTTAGTGCATAATCATCCAAGTGGAAATTTGCAGCCAAGTAAACAGGATATAAAGTTTACTAAACAAATATGTGAGTATTCAAGTGTATTTAATATAAATTTACTTGATCACATAATAATTGGAAAAAATGAGTATTTGAGTATGAAAAGTAAGGGATATATATAAAAATGTGAAAAAAAGGTGGAAAAAATGAGCATAATATCTAAAGACATAGGAATAGATTTAGGAACTTCAAATATAAGACTTCATGTAAAAGGAAAAGGAATAGTTGTAGAAGAGCCATCAGTTGTAGCTATTAATAAAATAACAGGTGAAATTTTAGCAGTTGGAAATCAAGCAAAGGAAATGATAGGAAGAACGCCAAATAATATAGTGGCATTAAAACCATTAAAAGATGGAGTTATAGCTGATTTCGAAGCAACTAGGATGCTTATACAAAGTTTGATATCTAGAGTGATTCAAAAAAGTTTATTCTCAAAACCTAGAGTAGTTGTTTCTATACCATCTGGAATAACAGATGTAGAAGAAAGAGCTGCTGAGGGAGTTGCGTATAAAGCAGGTGCTAAAGATGTATTTTTAATGGAAGAAGTAATGGCATCAGCAATAGGTGCAGGAATTAAAGTGGAAAAGGCAGAAGGTGCAATGATTGTGGATATTGGTGGTGGAACTAGTGAGATGGCTGTTTTATCACTAGGAGGAATAGTTGTTTCAAACTCTATAAAAATTGCTGGGGATAAACTAGATAGCGATATAGTTGAATTTATAAAGAAAAAATTTAATGTTATAATAGGTTTAGGCGAGGCTGAAGAGGTAAAAAAGCAAATAGGATCTGCAACGCTTGCAATGACTGATGAAAAAGTAAGTATAAAGGGAAGAAATTTAACTACTGGTTTACCAGAAACAATAGTGGTAACTACAACTGATGTTAATGAAGCAATATATATGTCTTTAAATGAGATATTAAGGGTCATAAAAAATACTCTTGAAGTGACTCCACCAGAGCTAGCAGCAGATATAATGGAAACAGGAATAATACTATCTGGTGGTGTGGCTAATTTAAAAAATATAGATAGATACATATCTAGTCAGACGGGAATGCCTGTTTTTGTTGCGGAGAATCCTTGTGAATGTGTAGCACGTGGTGTTGGAATGGCACTAGATAATATAGAGGTATTAAAAAAAGCTGTTAAAACTAAAAAAAGGTAAGGTGATCAAGATTGGATTATAGATATAATTTCGAAGGTAATAAAAAGAATGGAAAAAAGAAAATTATATTTACAATTATTTCTATAATAGTATTAATTTTGATTGTTTCGTTTCTATTTAGAAATTCTGAAAACAAAATTTTAAGAGCCTCTGCTGGTGTGGTTTCTTATCCGTTTGTAAAGACTTATGATTTTTTTGAAAATATTACAGCAAATATAAAAAATTTGTTTAAAGATAAGGAAATGGTAATTTCAGAAAATGAAAGACTTAAGATTGAAAATGAGACTTTGAAGTATAGTTTGTTAGAAAGTCAAAAAATATTAGATGAAAATGATTCTTTGAAACAGCAACTTGAAATAAAAAAGGCTTTTGTACATTTTAAAATAAAAACATCAAAAATAGTTTATAGGGAACATGATAATTGGACACAGACTTTTAAAATAGATATAGGCACAAATGATGGTGTAAAAAAGAATCAGGCTGTCGTTCATACTGAAGGTCTTGTTGGATATATATCTGCAACTTCAGAAAACGAAAGTGTGGTTACTACTATTTTGGATCCCTCTACATCTGTTAGTGTAAATATTAGTACTATAAATGAACCTGCAATATTAAAGGGGGATCTTTCTCTTAAATCTGAAAACAAACTTAGTTTGACTTCAATTCCGCTAGATGCACAAATTTCAATAAATGATATGCTATATACATCAGGACTTGGAAATATGTATAGTGCTTCAATACCAGTTGGAAAAATAGTTGAGATAAAGAAAAATAAAAATGATATAAATAGAAGTGCAATTGTAGAACCTTGTGTAAGTATAAGGACTATTTCAGAGGTTGGAGTCGTTGTAGAGTAGGTGTGTGAAATGAAAAATAAAGTTTTAATTGTTGTTTTATCAGTTTTGTACATCTTTTTTATGTACTTGATTCAACTATATTTAATAGATAATAATGATATATTTGGCGTAAAACCAAATATAATTTTAGTTACTTGTGTAGTTTTTACGCTTATTTTTGGCATATACAAAGGTACTGCATTTTCATTTTTGGTAGGTTGTATTACTGATTTGTTATTTACTCAAGAACCGATATTTATTGTAATTTATACTTTATGTGCATTAGTAGTGGGCCTTCTAGAAAATGATACAAAAAATGATAATATTGCATTTAAGGTAGCAGTGATATTTTCAGCTACTGCCACCTTTGAAGTTATTCAGTACATTTTTTATGCAGTAAAGTCTGCTACGTTTTTTAATATATTTTACTTGCTAAAGCAGATTATGATTGCTTCGATGCTAAATGTTGCTATTGGATTTTTAGTGCTGAAGTTAATAGATGTAGCAATTGAATTATCAGAAATTAAAAATAGAAAAAATATGAGTGGATTTTAGGCGCTGGAGGTGGAATTATAAAAAATTTATTGGGGAAATTATACAATTTTTTTAATAATAGAACACTTATTTTATCATTAATTGTGGTGGTTATTTCTTGCATATATATTTCACAACTTTTTAATTTACAAATAGTAAATGGTAAAGAATACAGAGAAAGATCAGAAAAAAGGATGCTAAGGACTGAAACAATATTAGCACCTCGTGGACTTATAACTGATACGAATGATGTTATACTTGCTACAAGTAAAAATTCATTTAATGTACTACTTTATAGAGTAAATGTTGAAACTGAAAAACAAAATCAGTCTATTAGTAAGTTAATAAGTATACTAGAAAGTAATGGAGATAAAATTTATTCAACGTTTCCGGTAAATGATACATTGGATGGATTTTCATTTTCTGATGAGGAAAGTGAAAAAAAGTGGAAACAAAATAATAAAATTGATGAGAATTATAGCTTTGATGAAACAATAGATTATTATATTGATAGATATAAATTAGAAGAATTTGATGATAGAAAAATGCAAATAAAAATTATTGAAGTAAAGTATGAAGGAAGTGTTAATTCATATTCATTGTCAAATTCAGCTTTAATTGCAAAAGATATTTCAGATAAATCCAATGCACAAATAGAAGAGCAAAGCTATGAACTTTATGGTGTAGAGATTGCTTCTGTTCCTAAAAGATATTATCCTCAAAAGGATTTATTTTCACATATTTTAGGATATGTAGGCAAAATAGGAAAAGAGGAATATGAAAAGGTAAAAGAAAGTGGAAAGTATAATATAAATAGTGAATATGGTAAACTTGGAGTGGAATTAACTTTTGAAGAGTATTTAAAAGGAACAGATGGAGTAAAAAAAGTTGAAACTGATAAAGAAGGTAATGTGTCTTCAGAAACAATAACGCAAGATGCTATTACTGGAAAAACTTTAAAGTTGACAATTGATTATAGATTACAAAAAACGGCTCAAGATGCTTTGAAAAACACGATTGATGGAATAAAAAATGGTAGTTTAACATTCGATAAAAAAGGTATAAGCGATGCCTCTTCTGGTACAGTTGTTGTATTAAATTGTCAGACTGGGGAAGTTCTTGCTCTTGTGAATTATCCAAGTTATGATAATAATCTATTTATAAACGGTATTAGCACAAAAGACTGGAAAAAAATATCAGAAGATTCTTTAAAGCCGATGTATAATAGAGCTATATCTAGTGCTTTTTCACCTGGTTCTACTTTTAAGATGCTAGTTGGAATTGCAGGATTACAAACTGGAAAAATTACTGTTGATGAAAAGTACACGGATCCTGGAATTTATCCGTATGGGCATAAACCAATGTGTTGGAAATATAGTACAAATAGAACAACTCATGGTACTATTAATGTGTCTGGAGCTATAAAGGGTTCTTGTAATTGTTTCTTTTATGAGGTCGGTAGAAGAATAGGGATTGCTGAAATCGTTAAATATGCAAAACTATTTGGACTTGGACAAAAAACAGGAATCGAATTGCCTGAGGAAGCTTCTGGAAATATTGCAGGAAGTGATAAAAACTCAGAAGATGGTTTAAAATCTCCTTGGTATTTGGGAGATACGCTTTCGGCTTCTATAGGACAGTCTGAAAATCAATATACAGTTTTACAACTTGCAAATTACATAAGTGCAATTGCAAATGGTGGTAGACTAAATAAAGTTACAATAGTAAAAAGTATAAAGGATGAAACAACAGGTGAAGAAGTTCCTAGATCTGAAATAGAAGAGTATTCAAAGAAAATAACTGGTGTTGATTTTGAAGAAAGAGATTTAGGGATAAGTAGTGAGTATATTGATGCTATAAAAGAAGGAATGTTATCAGTTACTACAGATACTGGTGGAACAGCTGCTATTGTATTTAAAAATACAAATATACAAGTAGCTGGTAAAACTGGAACATCTGAAAGGGTTAATGGTTCAAACGATGGTATTTTTGTTGGATTTGCACCTTACGATAATCCTAAAATTGCTGTTGCAGCAGTGATTGAACATGGTGGCGAAGGTACATATACTGCAAACGTAGTAAAACCAATCATGGAAGAATATTTTAATATTGTAACTGAGGAAAATGAAAAAGAAAAAGCATTAAACATGGTAGAAAATGGTATAAAATATTAGTGACATGATATTGTATATTTTATTTAATATGGTATAATTTAGAGGGTGATAATATTATGAGAGAATATAATTTAGTACAAAATATTAATCCTAATATATTTAGAGGATATGATATTAGAGGTATTTTTGGAACAGATTTAAATGAGGATATTGCATATACTATCGGTATTGCTTATGGAAAGTATATACAAAAAAATGGGTATAAAAAGTGTGTAATTGGACATGATAATAGAGAATCTTCAGAGCCACTTAATTTAGCTTTAATTGAGGGAATAATTTTATCTGGTGAAATTGAAGTAATCGATCTTGGGCTTGTAACAACACCAATGTATTATTATGCTCAAATGTATTATAACGATGGAAAGAACATAATGCCTGGCATTATGATAACTGCAAGTCATAATCCAAAAGAATATAATGGTTTTAAAATTTCATTTAATGATTTTGGAAATGCTTGTGGAAAGATGATACAAGATTTTAGAGAGTTTGTAGAAAAAAATACTGAAAGTATGCTAAATAGCAGACCTTCTAAAAAACTTGGTAGTGTAATTTATAAAGATATAGAGTCTGAATATTTAAAGCTTGTAAAAAATACGATTAATCTTGGAGATAGAAAGATAAAGGCAGTTGTAGATACTGCAAATGGTACAGCATCTATAATTGCTAAGAAGATGTATGAGATGTTTTCAAATATAGAGCTTATTCCACTTTATATGGAGTCTGATTCTAGATTTCCAAACCATCATCCAGATCCAAGTGTAGAGGCAAATAATAAAGACTTAAAAAAAGCTGTTATTGAAAATAAAGCAGATATTGGGATAGGAATAGATGGTGATGGCGATAGAATTGGTTTGATAGATGAGACTGGTTCAATGATATATATTGATTTTATGGCAATAATTGTTTGGAGAGATATAATGCCTAAAATTAGTGATAAACGTGCTTTGTTTGATGTAAAATGCTCAAAGTCTTTGGCTGATGAAATAATAAAACTAGGTGGAAAACCAGTTTGTTATAGAACAGGTAATTCGTATATGAAAGCAAAAATGAGAGAAGATAAATTTGTATTTGGAAGTGAACTTTCAGGACATGTTTGGTTTAATGATTCTTGGCCAAATATTGATGACGGATTATATGCAGGACTTAGAATTATTGAGATTTTAAGTAAGACTGACAAGAGCCTTTCTAGTTTGCTTGATGGTGTAAATAGATATTTTTCTACTCCAGAATTGATTATAAAATCTAGTGATGATAAAAAGTTTGAAATTGTAAATAAAATAAAAGAATATGCTTTAGAAAAAGGATATAGTATAAACGATATTGATGGTGTTAGAGCTGAATTTGAAAACGGATGGGCTTTGGTACGTGCATCTAATACTGGACCAAATATAACTGCTAGGTTTGAGGGAACAACAGAAGAAGAATTACAGAAAATTAAAGATGAATTTATGGGGGTTCTTGAAAAAGAACTATAGTAAAGGTGATGTAAAATGAGAAAAGTATTAGTTATCGGTCAGGATGGAATGTTAGGTGGAGAGTTATATACAAGACTTCTAGATAGTAAAAAGTATGAGGTATACAAAACAACAATTGATACACTTGATATTTGTAGTGAAGATGATGTAAAAAATGAAGTAGAAAAGATAAAACCTTATTTTATAATTAATTGTGCAGCTTACACAAACGTAGATGCGTGTGAAACTAATTTTGAAATTGCAAATAATGTAAATGGTAAGGCAGTGTTAAATATAGCTAAAGCTGCAAATTTAGTAGGTGCAACTTTAATTCAAATAAGTACAGATTATGTATTTGATGGTGAACTTGATGAAAATTTAGCATATACTGAAGACATGCAAACAGCACCTGTTAGTAACTACGGTATTACAAAACTCTTAGGGGAGAAAAATGCTTCAAATGCTAACAGATATTATATCTTAAGAACTGCTTGGCTTTATGGGAATGGAAAGAACTTTGCAAGAACCATGTTAAAGCTTTCAAAAGATCATGATACATTAAATGTGGTATGTGATCAACATGGTACGCCGACTTCTACAACTACTTTGTGTGATATAATTGAACAAGTAATGGAAAAAGAGCCAGAATATGGAATTTATCATTCTACTAACGAAGGATTTACTACTTGGTATGAATTTGCAAAAGACATATTTAAGATTAAAGGTGTAAACGTAAAAGTTGTTCCTGTAACGTCTGATCAATATCCAACACCAACAAAAAGACCACATAACTCAAAATTATCAAAACAAAAATTACACAATATTGGAATATATCCAAAAAATTATATGGAAGCACTAAAAGAATATTTAGACAAGGAGGAATTGTAGTTTATGAAAGGAATAATTCTTGCTGGTGGTAGTGGTACAAGACTTTATCCAATAACTATAGCTGTTTCAAAACAGTTGTTACCAGTATATGATAAGCCAATGATATATTATCCTCTTTCGACACTCATGATGGCTGGGATTAGAGAAGTACTTATAATTTCAACTCCAATTCATTTGGAAATGTTTAAATTACTACTTGGAGATGGTAGTGAGCTTGGTATGAGTATATCATATAAAATTCAAGAAAAACCAGTTGGACTTGCAGATGCTTTTAGATTGGGAAAAGAGTTTATAGGAAATGATTCTGTTTCATTAATTTTAGGCGATAATATGATATATGGTCCTGGGCTTGAGAAAATGTTAAAAGAAGCAAGTAAAATAAAAGATGGTGGTGTTATATTTGGATATGAAGTATCTGATCCAACATCTTATGGCGTTGTTGAAATTGACGAAAGTGGAAAAGCTATATCTATTGAAGAAAAACCTGAAAATCCAAGATCTGATTTAGCTGTACCAGGACTTTATTTTTATGATAATGAAGTGGTAAAGATTGCAGAAAATATAAAACCTTCTGCAAGAGGTGAGCTTGAAATAACTGATGTAAATAAAGTTTATATGGAAAAAGGAAAGTTAAGAGTATTGCAACTAGGAAGAGGGTTTGCCTGGTTTGATACTGGAACACCAGACAGATTAAACGATGCCTCAGACTTTGTAAAAGCAATAGAGTTAAGACAAGGAATTCAAATTGCATGTTTAGAGGAAATAGCATATAAAAATAAATGGATCAACAAAAATGAATTAATGAAGCTTGGCGAAAAGTACAAAAAAACAGATTACGGAAAATATATAAAAAAAGTTGCAAAATAAAAATCAAGAGTTAGTTTTATAAAAAATTAAAACTAACTCTTTTGCAAGTATAATTTTTTTATATGCTAAATAAAAAAATAAAAATTAAGTATTGAAATTAATTTTTTTTAATGCTATAATTTTCGTAAGAAATGTTTACGCTATATAATAAATGGCTGTATTTTGCGTAAAATATTATTAAAATGTTTGAGGTGATGTTTTGAAAAAGAAATATATATTTTTTTTATTGATACTTACAATAGTTTTAATGGTATTTTTTTTCTATATTAAAAGTTTAAAGGTAAAAAATAGTGAACGTGTTATAAGTCATTTTGACGAAAGTGCAAATTTTATAGTAAATGGTAAAATTAAAACTTCACAACTAGATGTTAAAAAAGCAACAAAGATTGAGTATGCTATTCCAATATTTATGTATCACTTTATACGTGATGATACAGGAGATTATCAATATCCTGAAAATATGGTAAAGCCATCTTCTTTAAAAGAGCAACTAAAATATTTAAGTGAAAATGGGCATGAAACTATTTTTGTGTCTGATATAGATAATTTAGAACTTTATAAAAAGCCTGTAATTTTGACATTTGATGATAGTTGGGAAGACTTTTATATAAATGCATTTCCTTTGCTAAAAGAATATAATTTAAAAGCTACTTTGTATGTTATAACATCGTTTGTTGGAAAAGCTGGATATTGCACTTTAGATGAACTTAAGGAAATAAAGCAAAGTGGTTTGGTGGACATTCAAAGTCATAGTATATCACATCCAAGACTTAGCAAATTATCTAATGAAGAGATTGTCAAGGAACTAAGAGAGTCTAAAGAATTCCTAAAAGAAAATTTAAATGTTGACGTTAATACAATTTGTTATCCGTATGGAGATTATAACAAAGCGGTTATAGAAGAGGCAAGAAATATGGGGTATAGATTTGGAATTGCAATGACAGGAGGAGTTTTTTACTCAAAAACACACAAAGACTTGTATCAAATACCAAGAATTTATTTAAATAGATCAATGAGCATTAACACATTTATTAATTATTGCAAAAAATCATCAGTTAGCGTGACTTGGTAAAGGAGTATTTATGCCTGTAGCGATTGTATTACTAAATTATAATGATTATGAAAATACAAGGAAATATATCGAAAATGTAAGAGAGTATAACTCAGTTGAAAAGATAGTGATAGTTGATAATAAGTCAACTGCCAAAGATGAAGTAAAAAAACTAGAAAGCCTTACATCAAAAAAAGTGGATTTGGTAGTTTCTGATAAAAATGGTGGTTACTCATATGGAAATAATGTTGGAGTAAAATATTTAGAAAAAAAATATCCAAACAAGTTTAGACAGATAATAATATCTAATCCTGATGTTTTTGTAGATGATACTACTATTTCTTATTTAGAAGATTATATGAATAAAAATGAAAATGTCGCAGTTGCAGCTCCAAGGATGTTTTATAAAAATGGACCTGCTAGGCGAAGTTCATGGAAAAAGCGTACTATTTTGATTGATATAGCAAATTCAACTAGATTAACAGAATTTTTATTGTATCTTGTTTTTAAACATGGAGAATATTGTAAAAATGATTATGAGAAAAAAGTGTTAGAAGTTGATGCTATTGCTGGTTCATTTTTCATGATAGATTTTAATGTGTTAAAAAAAATTGGATATTTTGATGAAAATACCTTCTTATTTTACGAGGAAGATATATTAGGTGAAAAAGTAAGAAAGTGTGGACATATTATTGTAAGCTTGAACAATTTGAAATTTATACACTTTGAAAGTCAAACAATAGGAAAAGCAATGAATATGTTTAGAAAAGTTGATATATTATTTAAAAGTAAAATTTATTATAATAAGGTGTATAACAAAGCAAGTTTTTTTAGTATTGCTATATTTAATATGCTAAAATATGTCAGAAAATTTGAGTTGTTATTTGAAATACCAATAAGAAAATTGTTAAAAAAATAAAGGAGAGTTTTATGAAAAAAGTTTTAGTAACAGGTGGAGCAGGGTTTATTGGATCACATACATGTGTTGAATTATTAGAAAGTGGAAGAGAAATTGTTGTATTAGACAACTTCTCAAATAGTTCATCTAAATCATTAGATGCTATAAAAGAAATAACAAATAAAGATTTTAAATTTTATAACATAGATTATTTAGATAGGAGCTCACTAGAAAAGGTATTTGAAGAAAATGAAATAGATCAAGTTATTAATTTTGCTGGCTATAAATCAGTTGGTGAGTCTGTTGCAAAGCCACTTGAGTATTATGAAAATAATGTTTATGGAGCTATAGTTTTGCTAGAAACAATGAAAAAATATAATGTAAAAAATTTTGTATTTAGTTCATCTGCAACTGTTTATGGAAATCCTGAAAGAGTTCCTTTAACAGAAGATTGTAAAATAGGTGGAACAACCAATCCATATGGAACGTCAAAACTTATGATAGAACAAATATTACAAGATTTATATGTATCAGATAATACTTGGAACATAGTTATTTTAAGATACTTTAATCCTATAGGTGCACATGAAAGTGGTCTTATTGGCGAAAGTCCTAAGGGGATACCAAACAATTTGCTACCATATGTTTCACGTGTAGCAGATGGAAAATTAGAAGAATTATCTGTATTTGGTAATGACTATGATACTCCAGATGGAACAGGCGTAAGAGATTATATTCATGTTGTTGATTTGGCAAAAGGTCATATAAAGGCTATTGAAAAACTTGAAAGAGAAAAAAGTGGAATCTATATTTATAACCTTGGCACAGGAAAAGGATATAGTGTACTTGATATTGTTAATGCATTTGAAAAAACTAATAATGTAAAGGTACCATATAAAATAGTAAAAAGACGTCCTGGTGATATTGCCACATGTTATTCTGATCCTAAAAAAGCCGAATTAGAACTTGGTTTTAAAGCGACAAAAACTTTGGAAGATATGTGTAAGGATAGTTGGAGATTTCAAAAAAAATGTAAATAATTAAAGTAGAGGTGAGGTATATGAATGAACCAAAAAGGAGGAGTGTTATAACATTACTTTTTTTAATGATTGTTGTGATCGTTGTATGCTTAATTATATATTCCTTTGTAAATAGTAATAAAGTTGAAAAGGAACTAGAAACTGCCAAAAATACTATTTCTTCAAATTTAACCAAAATAAATGAACTTACAGAACAAATAAAGGAAAGTGATAAATTAACTGCAGAGCTTTCAAAAAAACAAGTTGGAAAATTTGTACCTTTTGATTCGAGTAAATGCCTTAATAAAGAAGACGGAATTAAGTATGTGCTTGGAAGTATAAAAAGCCAATATGCGGTGATGAATTTAGAAAATGGAAAAGTTTATGTAGAACTTACGGAAGATTTTAGTAATGAATTTTTAAAAGAGGGTAATCCAATTAATTTGGAAATGAACACGAAATATGAAGTTAAAGGATTTACACAAAATGTTGTTGACGTTAATGTATATAGTGTTGGTCATCTTGTAAATCAAACTGTAATGTTGTTTTTAATGGAAGATGGTAGCGTTGAGATATTACCACTTCAAAAAATTAGGTTGGATGGATTAAAAACTTTCGGAAAAATTAAAGGCGTGGAAAAGGTAGTAAGAATTGTAGATGGTGTGGCATCTGGTGACTTGGCAGGTTATGTTTCACCGTTTGCAATTGCTGAAAGTGGTGGATTTTATAGCCTTGCAACTTTAATACAATCACAAGGATTTTTTGATTAATTATATGTAAAATGTAGTGAAAAATATTTTTGATGGCTAAATCTGGTTCTTTGTCAATAGTTGGGGTAAAAAATCCTAAAAAAGGCAGAGACTAAGTAAATGGAGATGAATTTTTAAATTCATCTCCATTTTTTAGAAATAAATAACAAAATAGCCATGACAAAAGCTCCAAATTAAATTTGGAGTATTATGTAATGTAAAGGTTTGTCTTTTAAATTTCACTATATTTAAAATCACGAAGTTTAACTAAATTTCTTAAATTTTTTAACTTCCTAAAGCCATATGCATTTCTTTTAATTACCTTTATTTTATTGTTTTTTCCTTCTGTAGAACTGTTAGTGTAAGATGTTTTTAAAGAGTTTACAATTTCATAACTCCATCTTAAAAGAGTTTCAGCAGCAGACTTAAACTTAGGTAAAGTGGATGAAATAGCATCATCAAGCCAATCACGAAATCTTTTAACTCTTTCTGGATAAGTGTCACCATCTTTTATTCTAAGGAAAGATTGATATAATTGATAAGCATATTTAAGCTTAGGATTTAAGTCAAAAGCATAGTTAAGTTTTTCTTCTAGTTTAAGAATATTTTGTGGTTTCACAGAATTAATATCTAAAAGTAAAGAAAGCTTTAAGTTTTTCAAATATTTTTTTTCTAATCCTTTAGCATCTCTCCATAATTGAATTCTGAGTTCATCAAAAGCTCTAGAAACAATTCTAGTATAATGGAATCTATCAGCAATAATTGTAGCTCTTTTAAGTTTAGCCTTAACAGCATTTCTAAAGGAATCATACAAGTCCATGGTAACAATTTCAACATCATTTCTATTAGAAATATTATTAAAGAACTTAACGACATCATCATATTTTCTAGACTTAAGAATATAGATAGTTTGATTAGTATCTAGATCATAAATATGAAAAAGATATTTTGAAGCATCACAGTTACCTTTGAATTCATCAATGCCAATATGTTTAGGCAAGCAAGTAATGTTATTCCATTCCATTAAGTAGGAGAAAAAATCAAGATATCTAGTAACAACTCCAGAGGAAACGCCAAAGAAGTTAGCGACTTCATCAAAAGTCATGGAAGTATCTTTAAGAGTATTGATAATGTCAAAGAAAAGAATATTAGAGCATCTAAATCTAGGATTAACAATATCAGAATAATTGGCATAAAACTTATGATAACAATTAGGACAAATTAGACGAGCTTTATGAAGGACAAGAAAAGTTTTAAAGCCATTAATAGGTGAATGCCTAATATATTGATCTCTGTAATCATGAACATGTTTAGTAATGGTATTACAATGAGGACATTTGCAAGGTTTAATTTTTCTAGAGATAAAAAAGTAAGCTTCATTATTAATATCATCAATAATTTCTTTTTCAATTTTTAAATTTTTTCCTTGTAATTTTAACAATTTTATAGTATTATTATTATGCAATTAAATCATCCTTTCTTATTGTTTTGTCAACAATATTTTATAGCAAGAATGGTTTGATTGCAATTTTTTTTGCTAAAAAATATCGTTGAGGTGTAATTTACACCCCAACGAATATTATAGAACCCTAAATCTTGATATTTTTTGCTACTTTTTTATTAAAAAGTTGATATAAATAGTAACATAATTTGAGTTAAATTTGTGTAATTTCTTGTATTTTATTGAAGTTTTTTGAACATTATAGTATAATATAATCGTAAATTATGGGGCTGTTGTAGTAATAATTTGTAAGTATATGTGGTTGTTATATGCTTAGAAATTATTATTACAACCTATAATTTATATTTAGGAGGAATAGTTATGTTTAGAAAATTTGAAACTACATTTGCAGGTAAAAAACTTGTTGTGGAAACTGGCAAGATGGCACCGCTTTCAAACGGTTCATGTCTAGTACGTTATGGTGAAACTGCAGTTTTAGTTAATGTTACTATGTCGAAGGAACCAAAAGATGGAATTGATTTTTTACCACTTTCAGTTGATTATGAAGAAAGACTTTATGCAGCAGGTAAGATACCTGGTGGTTATGTAAAAAGAGAGGGAAAGCCTACTACAAAAGCAATACTTGTTTCACGTGTTATTGATAGACCTATGAGACCATTATTTCCAAAGGACTATAGAAATGATACATGTATAAATGTATTAGTACTTGCCGTTGATCCTGATATTTTACCAGAAGTTCCAGCTTCTATTGGTGCATCTATAGCACTTAATATATCAGATATACCTTTTGATGTACTAGTTGGAACAGCTAAAGTTGGACTAGTTGATGATGAACTTATATTAAATCCAGATTTAGTACAAAGAGAAAAATCAAAGCTTGATTTAACTGTATCTGCAACTCCAGAAAAAGTTTGTATGATTGAGGCAGGAGCAGATCAAGTAACTGAAGAAAAAATGATAGAAGCAATTAAATTAGCACATGAAGAGATAAAAAAATTGTGTGAATTTATCGCTTCAATAAAATCTGAAGTTGGAAAGAAAAAAGCTGAGTATAAGTCATTTGCAATACCAGATGAACTAAAAGAATTTATTGCAGGTATTGCAACAGAAAAATTTAAGGAAGCTGTACAAACAAAAGATAAAAATACAAGAGATGACAACGTTGCAAAAGTAAATGAGTTTGTAAAAGTAGAATATATAAATAAGTTTGGACAAGAAGAGTATGAAGCAAATAAATCTATGATATCTGAAGCTTTGTATAAAGCAGAAAAACAAGCTGTAAGAAGCTTAATTATTGAAGAAGGTAAAAGAGTAGATGGCCGTGCAAATGACAAAATTCGTGATCTATCAGCTGAGGTAGGTTTATTTGAAAGAGTACATGGAAGTGCACTTTTCACACGTGGTCTTACACAAGTTCTTTCAATGGTAACTCTTGGAAGTATATCTGATGAACAAACTTTTGATGGAATTGATGAGGAAGTATCAAAAAGATATATTCACCATTATAACATGCCTTCATATAGTGTTGGTGAAGCAAGACCATCAAGAGGACCAGGACGTAGAGAAATAGGTCATGGAGCATTAGCAGAACGTGCTTTGGAACCTGTTATACCTTCAAAAGAAGAATTCCCTTATACTATAAGAGTAGTGTCTGAAGTATTGAGTTCAAATGGTTCTACTTCTCAAGGAAGTATTTGTGGTTCAACGCTTGCACTTATGGATGCAGGAGTACCTATAAAGGCACCAGTTGCTGGAATTTCTACTGGACTGTTTACTATGCCTGGAGATACAACTAAGTATATTATGGTAACTGATATCCAAGGAATAGAAGATTTTTTCGGAGATATGGACTTTAAGGTCGCTGGTACTAAAAAAGGAATTACAGCTATTCAAGTTGACATTAAAATAGATGGTCTTACATATGAAATAATAGAAGAAGCCTTTGCTAGAACTAAAAAAGCAAGACAATATATATTAGATGATGTAATGCTAAAAGTAATTGATAAGCCAAGAGCTAATCTTTCAAAATATGCTCCAAAGATTGAAACAATAAAAATAAATCCTGAAAAAATTCGTGATGTAATCGGAACTGGTGGAAAAGTAATAAACAAGATTATTGAGGAAACAGGCGTTAAAATAGATATTGAAGAAGATGGAACAGTATTTGTTGCCGGTGTAGATGCTCAAAAACTTGATCAAGCAATAAAGACTATACAAGATATAACTGCTGAAGTAGAATTAAATCAAGTTTATATGGGTAAAGTAATAAAGATTTTACCATTTGGTGCGGTAATTGAAGTATTACCAGGAAAAGAAGGATTACTTCACATATCTAAAATATCAAATCAAAGAGTAAACAAAGTTGAAGATGTATTAAGCGTTGGTGATGATATTTTAGTAAAAGTTACAGATATAAATAAAGAAGATGGAAAAATTAGTTTAACAGCAAAGGATCTTATGAAGGTATAGGAGGCTTTTATGCAAGTTTATGCATTCGTTGGAAAATCTGGTACTGGAAAAAGTTATAATGCACAAAAAGTAGCTAAAAAAAATGGGATTAGATACATTATTGATGATGCTATTTTGATAAAAGATACTAAAGTATTGGCTGGCAAATCTGCTAAAACAGAAGCAAATTTTATTGCTTCTGTTAAAGCAGCTATATTTTTAGATGAAGCTAGAAGAAATGAAATGATTAATGCCATAAAAAGACAAAATATAGATAAAATTTTAATTCTTGGCACATCCGATGATATGGTTGAAAAGATAGCAAATAATTTGGAATTAGGAAAAATTGATAAAATTATATATATTCAAGATATAGTATCACAAGAACAAATAGAAAAAGCAAGAAAATCAAGAATTGAGGAAGGAAAGCACGTTGTACCTGTTCCAACATTTGAGATTAAAAAGCAATTTTCAGGATATTTTTTAGAAAATTTAAAAATGTTTAATTTTTTTAATAATGGCAAAGAAGAACCACAAGAAACTGAAAAAACAATTATAAGACCTACTTATAGCTATCTTGGAAATTATTATATTTCTGATAATGTAATTAATGCTATAATTGCTTATGTTGTTTCTAAAGTAAGTGGGGTTACAAAGGTTTTTAAGGTTACTACTCAAAAGTATAGTAATGGTATGAAACTAGATATAGATATTGAGATAAAGTATGGTATGAATATAAAGAATATAAGTTCAAACATAAGAAATACTGTTATATACGCAATTGATAATGCAACAGGGATTAACTTATTTGGAATAAATATAAATGTAAAGTCAATTTCAAAATAGTACATTAGTTTTATACTGTGGAGGTGATTATATGGAAACTATGAGATATCAAGAAAATAGGAAGAGTTATAAAGGAATAATTATTGGATTTTTCTTATTTGTAATTATTGGAGGTACACTTATTTATCTTGGAATAAAGGAAGAGGGGGAACCTACGGTAATAGGCGGAAATGTTAAGGATGAAATAAATAGCTTAGTTGATACTGAAAAGGTCAATTCAAATATAGAAGTAGCATCTTTAGTGGTAAATGTTACAGATAAAATTATAAAAGATAGTGAAAATAAAAAGTTAATTGGAAATATGACACTTCCACAAATTTCAGTTGCTTCTGAAGAATTAAAAGAAATTAATGATGAAATATATAATAATTATTACGAAAGATTTTCAAATTTGAAAAGTTCAATGGAAAAAGCTGAAAACAAGTTTAACTTTAATGTTTCTTATGAAAATTATGATAATGTTCAAAGTGGAAGAAGAATTTTGTCTATTGTTGTAAGACAAGAAATTGTTGATGCTTCTTCTAAGAAAAAAACAAATGAAAATGTTACTACTTACAATATTGATGTTGCCAAAAAAGAAGCTGTAAAATTAAATGAAATTTTACTACTATATTACGGGGCAGACTATAAGGCAATAGCAAAAAATAAAATAAAAGATTATTTAGTATCCAATAAGATGATAAAAGAAGATGAATTTACATATGCAATTACTGGACTTGAAAATTTTTATATAAAAGATTCAAAAGTTCATATGATATTTAACAGTGAAGAGATTGTAAACAGTAAATATGGTATTATTGATATTACTATTTAAAGGAGGAATGAGTGATGGTTGATTCTATGGAAAACATAGTAAATCTTTGCAAATCAAGAGGTTATATTTATCCTGGTTCTGATATATATGGTGGACTTGCAAATACTTGGGATTATGGTCCACTTGGTGTTGAATTAAAAAATAATATAAAAGCAGCATGGAGGAAAAAGTTTATTCAAGAATCTAAATATAATGTTGGATTAGACGCAGCTATTTTTATGAATCCAGAAACATGGGTAGCCTCAGGACATGTTGGTGGCTTTTCTGATCCACTTATTGATTGTAAAGAATGTAAGACTAGACATAGAGCAGATAAACTAATAGAAGAATGGGCTCACGAACAAGGAAAAGATATGATAGCTGACGGCATGAGTGATGAACAAATGATAGAATTTATTAAAGAACATGAAATAATGTGCCCAAATTGTGGAAAGCAAAACTTTACTTCTATAAGAAAATTTAATTTGATGTTTAAAACTTTCCAGGGAGTTACTGAAGATTCAAAATCAGAAATATATTTAAGACCTGAAACTGCTCAAGGAATTTTTGTAAATTTTAAAAATGTAGCAAGGACAACTAGAAGGAAAATTCCAATGGGAATAGCACAAATAGGTAAAGCCTTTAGAAATGAAATTACACCTGGTAATTTTATATTTAGGACTAGGGAATTTGAACAAATGGAACTTGAATTTTTCTGTAAACCTGGTACTGACCTTGAGTGGTTTAATTATTGGAGAGAATATTGTAAAAATTTCTTACTATCTCTTGGAATAAACGAAGAAAATATCAGATTAAGAGATCATGAAAAGGATGAATTGGTATTTTATAGCAAGGCCACTACTGATATAGAGTTCAAATTTCCTTTTGGTTGGGGCGAATTGTGGGGAATTGCTGATAGGACAGACTATGATTTATCTAAACACATTGAACATTCAAAACAAGACTTGTCTTATCAAGATCCTGAAACGAATGAAAAATACGTTCCATATGTTATAGAACCTTCACTTGGAGCAGATAGAATGGCTCTTGCTGTTTTATGTAATGCTTATGAAAAACAAGTACTAGAAGGAGATGATTCTAGGGTCGTTCTTCATCTACATCCAACACTTGCTCCATATAAAGTTGCAGTGTTGCCTCTATCTAAAAAATTAAGTGAAAGTGCAAGTAAGGTGTATGAGAAAATTTCAAAGAGATTTATGTGCGATTTTGATGAGTCTGGTAGTATTGGAAAAAGATACAGAAGAGAAGATGAAATTGGAACACCTTATTGCATAACTTACGATTTTGATTCATTAGAAGATGACTCTGTTACTATAAGAGATAGAGATACTATGCAACAAGTAAGAATAAAGATAGATGAGATCGAAGATTATTTGAATGAGAAACTTGAATTTTAGGAGGAGATTTTATGAAAAATGATAAAAAAAGCCAAAAACCAAAAAAATCTAACGGCGTTAATTCATCAATGAGCATAAATATTTCAAAAGGTAAATCTGTAGCAAAGTATGTGATAGTTGGTATACTTTTGGTTGCAATGATTGGTTCTATGTTTGCAGGACTAATTTCTGCAATACAATAGTTTGTATAACAGATAATATATACTTAAGAGGTGACAGAAGATGTTTAGTGGAATATATGAAAATTTTGTTGCTTGGATATATGAATTTATTAAAGTATTGGATTTAACTAGCCCTATTAGGGTAGTTATTTTGATAGCGGATATTTTAATTGTTTCATTGCTAATATATTATTTTTATAAAATGATAAAAAAAACAAGGGCAGGTCAGATTTTTAAGGGAATAGTCTTACTTTTTGGATTGCTAGTTATTTCTAAATTATTTAACATGGTAATCTTGAAGTTTATACTTACTAATTTTCTTACATACGGTATATTGCTTTTAATAGTGGTATTTCAACCGGAACTTAGAAATGCGTTTGAAATGCTTGGTAGAAGAAGAATAGTAGATGTTTTTGATATGGATGATAATATTTTAGTAAAACATTCTATATCAGAGATCGTAAAAGCTGTTGAAATAATGTCTTTAAAGCAAATAGGAGCTTTAATTGTAATTGAAAGAAGTACAAAGGTAACTGAGGTATTAAAAGAAGGGGTAGGACTTTCTGCTAAAGTTTCGTCAGAGTTAATACAAAATATTTTTATGCCAAGAACTCCTTTGCATGATGGCGCTATTGTAATTGACAAGAATCAAATTTTGGCTGCAAAGTGTATATTACCTCTTGCCTCTGAAATTTCAGTTCCAAAAAATTTGGGTACAAGGCATAGGGCAGCAGTTGGTATAACCGAAATTTCTGATGCACTTGTAGTTGTTGTATCTGAAGAAACTGGTATAATATCACTTGTAGAATCTGGAAAACTAACGAGAAATTTAACTGGTGATGAGTTAAAAGCACTACTTATTGAAAAGTTAGATAGAACGCAAAATAGAAAAGCTATGAAAAATATGAAAAAAGGAAAAGATACACAAGAAGCTCAAAAGTAAATTTTAGTAAAAGTGGCAATAAAAAATATAGTATTGCTTTGGAATATATAAAAAGAATATTCATATATAGTAATTGTAAAGAAATTTGAGGTAATTATATAATGAATACTCTTTTTATTGATGTATATAAATTTTCAACTAATAGAAAGACTATAAAAAAAAGCATTATTACTCTAAAAGATGTTTTTTTTAAGTTTAAAATCTTCAAGTCCAGTATTGAAAATGTTTGGATATTGTTGCTTGATGTAAGTTTTTTAGAGTGTTTTTCGTGTCAAAAAAACTTACTTGAAAGGTATATTGCAAAGGTTTTTCTAAAAAAAATCAAGAAAATATTTTGCTGTGTTTTTGATAACTTAAATATTGTTTTGCCTACTTTTTTTAGCAAGTTAAGGTATAAAGATAGTGTTATAGATGTACTAAAGAAAATGTGCCCTTTAGCAAAGGAAGTTACAATTAGTAGTTCGGTCCCTTTAAATGATTATATATATATTACTACTTTTGCTAAGAAAAGTAGTATTGATCTTGAAAAATTACGAATTAGTTTAATTTTAAACAATATTAATGGTATAGAAATTGAAAAAATTATGCAATATATTTATAAGTATAAGTTTTTTGATATTTGTATGTGGAATACAAGTTCTGCTTGCAAAGTGAAAATTCAAAAATATGTTGAAAGTCTAAATGATGAGTATGGAACTTCAATTGATATTATATCAAAAGAGAACTTACACTTTTATGATGTCTGTATTTCTTTTTTAGATATTTCAATAGATGATATTAGAAGTGATGTTATCGTGAAAAAAGATAGTATGCTTTTAGAAATGTATGATATAGATAGTGATGTATACTCAGATGAAATTAAATATTTTAATTGTAATGAGGAAAAAATAGAAAATTTTTTTAATATTAATGGACTGAAACTTGATGATTATTACAAAAAAGTATTAGGTTATGTATTTATGAATACAAGGCTTGACAATCGGTATATAATTACATGATATGAGATTAATTTAGGAGGATAAAGAATATGGAAGAAAGAAATATAATGTTAACGCAAGAAGGATATACAAAGTTGGAAGATGAGTTAAAGTACTTAAAAGGACCAAAGAAAATGGAAGTAGCTGAAAGGATTAAGGTTGCTAGAGATTTTGGCGATTTATCTGAAAACTCTGAATATGATGATGCTAAAAATGAACAAGCTTTATTAGAGCTTAGAATTCAAGAAATTGAGAACACTTTAAGACATGCAAAAGTAGTAGATGATGATGAAGTTACTACAAGAAAAGCTGGTGTTGGTACACTTGTAACAGTACATGATTATGAATTTGATGAAGACATATCTTATGGTATAGTTGGTGCTACTGAAGTAAATATGGAAGAAAATAAAATATCTAATGAATCACCTGTTGGAAAAGCATTACTTGGCAGGAAAAAAGGTGAAGAGGTTGAAGTTGAAGCACCAGGTGGAATTATGAAATTAAAAATTCTTTCTATAGAAAAATTGCAATAATATGCAAGGAGGTAAACATGGATATTAATAACGAATTAACAAAAGTTAGATTTGAAAAAGAGGAAAAATTAAAAGAATTAGGAATTATAACTCATCCTGAAAGATTCGAAAGAACTCATACTTTAAAAGAAGCTATGACATTGCCAGAAGGAACAGAAAATGTTAGTGTTGCTGGTCGTGTTATGTCAAAAAGAAAGATGGGTAAGATCTCCTTTATGGATTTAAGAGACATTGAGGGAAGAATACAGTTATGTATAAAAAAAGATGAAGTTGGTGAAGAGTTGTACAAGCTTATTCATGAAACTTTAGATGTTGGAGATTTTATTGGAGTTACAGGTGAAATTTTTAAGACTCAGACTGGTGAACAAACTATTAGGGTAAAGAAATATGAATTTTTAGGAAAAGCTCTAAGACCACTTCCAGAAAAGTTTCATGGGGTTACTAATCAAGAGATTTTATATAGAGAAAGACATTTGGATTTGATTATGAATGAAGAGACTAAAAAAAGATTTTTACTTCGTTCAAAATTTATCAAACTTATGCGTGAGTTTTTAGATTCTAGAAACTTTATAGAAGTAGAGACACCTATTTTACAAAATACAGCTTCTGGTGCTACTGCTAGACCTTTTATAACTCACCATAATACTTATAATGCTGATGTTTTTTTAAGAATTTCTCCAGAACTTACGTTAAAAAAGCTTATAATAGGTGGTTTTACTAATATTTATGAAATAGCAAGAGATTTTAGAAATGAGGGAATAAGTGTCAACCATTTACAAGACTTTACTATGATTGAAGGGTATAGTGCTTATTATAACTATCGAGATAATATGAAATTGATGCACGATATGATAACTTATATTATTTCTAATTTATTTGATGGTAATTTAAATGTAAAAATTGGAGATAAAGAAATTGATTTTGGTAGTGAATGGCAAGAAGTTACATTTAGAGAATTACTTATAAAAGATTGTGGAATTGATATTGATAAGTACGAAACTGCAGCTGATTTACTTGAAGAAATAAAGAAAAATAATATTGAGTTGGAAGATGAAAATTTAGAAAAACTAGGTAGAGGAAATTTAATTGATTTATTGTATAAAAAAGTAAGTAGACCCAAAATAATAAATCCAACTTTTTTAACTTCACATCCAATAGATTTATCACCACTTGCAAGAGCAAATGATGGAAATAGTAATTTGACAGATAGGTTTCAATTGATTGTAAATGGACAGGAAATCATAAATGGATATTCAGAGTTAGTAGATAGTGCAGAACAAGAAAGAAGATTTATTGAGCAAAGCAAATTAAAAGAAAATGGTGATGAAGAAGCTATGTCAATAGATCATGAATATATAAAAGCAATGGAGTATGGTATGCCACCAATTTCTGGTTGGGGTCTTGGAATAGATAGATTTTTACAATTTTTAACTAATAGTTATAATATTAGAGATGTTGTATTATATCCACTTTTAAAAGCTAGAACTAATGTAGAAATAGATGATGATGAAATAGAAAAATAATTTTAAAATAGAGTATTAACTTTTTATGAGGTTAATACTTTATTTTAATGACAAATGTGATAAAAATGTGAAATTTTTGTGAAAATGCACTTTTAAATATTGGAATTATATTTTTTACAAAACTAACTCTGGGGGAAAGTGAGGTCTTTTGAAGATTTTATGCTTAATTTTTATTAAAGTTCTTGATTTTTTTCTTTCTTTTATATATAATTTAGGTGTGGTAACATACGTTACAAACAAATGAAGAATTATAGGGGGTAAAGTAATGGATATATTAAAAGTATCTGCTAAGTCTAGTCCTAATTCAGTTGCTGGAGCAATTGCTGGACTTGTTAAGGAAAATGGAAGAGCTGAGATGCAGGCTATTGGTGCAGGAGCAATTAATCAAGCTGTTAAAGCTGTAGCTATTGCTAGAGGATTTGTTGCACCAACAGGTGTAGAACTTGTTTGTTCACCTGCTTTTACTGAGGTTACAATTGATAATGAAGATAAAACAGGTATAAGGTTTACAATAGAACAAAAAAATATTTAGTTAAATAGCAACTCAAAAAGAATGAATAAATATATCTTTTTGAGTTTTTTTGTGATATAATTTGTCCTAGCAATAAATAATATATACTAGAAGTAGGTGAATTATTTGGCAAAATTTATTGATGAAAAAAGATATAAAAAAGTTACGAGAAAGCAAGTTCAAAAAGACAAAGAAAATTTAAGGAAAAGAAATATTGAAAGTAGAAAGCTTCAAAGAGAAAGTAATATTAATCATAATCGAAATAGTAATAAAAAGAAAAATACATTTTTTAGAAAAATGTTTAAAATTGCTATTATACTAATTCTTATATTTTCAGTAAGTTATATTTCAAAAATAATTATGAAAAAAGATGATAGTAATAGTATACAAACAATATCAAGTAATAATAAAGTGGTAACTCTTGTGCAAGACTATGATTTTAAAATTGGAATGACAAAACTTGATACTACTAATTATTTAAATACAAAAAATGCGCTTTTGAGTGAATTGGTAGGTAAGGTATCTAATGTTTCTTTAATAAAATTTGATGATGAATATAATATTAAATATGAAGTTGCAAGTAATGTAGAAAAAGTATCAAATGGAAAATACGAAATAACTGTAAATTCAAATTATAAAATTGAAACATCTGATATAAGAAATGCTGTAAAAAGACTTATAGATGCAGGCAAAAATAGTTTATATTATGTGCCACTTTCAAATATTGATTCTATAGTTGAAAAAAAAGACAAGAAAATAGAAATATCACTAAAAAAAGAAGATCCATATTTTGTATACTATCTTGATTTTCCAATAATTCTAGATGAATATTCATATTTTAGAATTTCTGTAAAAGATAATGAGGTAATATTTAATAGGAATAAGTCAAATTTTAATCAAATTTCAACAATTGATTTTAAGTCTTTTGAGAGTATTGATAATTTGGTAGAAGAATTTAAAAAAGGTAGTATAGATATGTTTACGGCAACGTCTGACATTGCCACAAATTTAATTGGTAAGTATGATTATAATGTAAAAAAATTTAGAAATGGTGAAACAGTATTTTTACTTGGAAATAATGATTCAGAATTATTTTTAAAAAAGGAAGTAAGGCAGGCACTTTCATATGTTATTAATAGGGATGAAATAATTAAAGATGTAAATCCTAAATTTTCGGAAGTTATTGATATTCCATATATATATAGTAAGGTTAAGTATAAATATGATATAACTCGGTGCTAATAATATATTGATTACAAACGGATGGCAAAAATCAAGTGGCATATACAAGAAGAAAATTTTAAATGAAAGTGTTAATTTAGAATTAAATTTACTTGTAAATGAAGAAGATCAAGAAAAAATAAAAATAGCTAATATGATCAAAGAAATGGCTGAGCAAAATGGAATAAAAATAAATGTAATTTCAAAAAAAGGAAATGAGTTAACAGAGGCAATAAATAGTAAAAGTTATGATATTTTGCTTGCTACTGTAAATATTGGAAAAGTTCCAAATATTAGTTTTATTAGTGAGTATTTAAATGTTAGTGATACGATAAATAATGCTATTAATATGATAAACAGTGGAAATGTAGAAGATATTCAAACAAATATTGAAAATTTAGAGGACATTTTATCAAGTGAAGTTGCCTGTATTGGCATAATGGCAAAAACTTCAAATATAGTTTATCAAAAAAATATTAATGGTTTTAGTAAAATAGGATATATGAACATTTTTAATGAATTTGAAAAAATTGGAAAAATACAAAGTATAAAAAATAATGAGTGAGGGAGAGGAAAATGGAATTTGAAGGTCTTTTAAAAAATATAGTTGATGAGGCTAAGAAAAAAAAGAAAACAATTGTATTGCCGGAGTCTAACGATATACGTGTGGTAAAAGCGGCAAATATTGCATCTCAGGAAAATATAGCAAATATAATTTTAATTGGTAATAAAGATGATATAATGAGACTTTGTAGAGCTGAGAATATGTACGGAATTGACGAGAAGATACAAATAGTAGATCCGGAAACTTCAGATAAGTTAGGAGAATTTGCAAATACTTTATATGATCTTAGAAAACATAAAGGAATGAGCCTTGAACAAGCAGAAAAATTGGTACATGATAATGTATATTTTGCAACAATGATGGTAAAACTTGGTATGGCTGATGGTATGGTAAGTGGTGCTGTACATTCAACTTCTGATACTTTAAGACCAGTACTTCAAATAATTAAAGCAAAAGAAGGAATTAAGACTGTATCTGCATTTTTCTTAATGGAAACTAAAAATAGAGAAATGGGAGCAGATGGGGTTTTCTTATTTGCTGATTGTGGATTAAATCCATTCCCAGATGAAGAACAACTATGTGACATAACTCTTGCATCAGTAAAAAGCTTTAGAGATTTGGTAAAAAAAGAACCTAAAGTAGCTTTTTTATCATATTCTACAAAAGGAAGCGCAAAGGGAGAAGCAATAGATAAAACTGTAAGAGCAGTTAACATGATAAAAAATATGGAAATTGACTTTAAAATAGATGGTGAACTTCAATTAGATGCTGCTATTATACCTGAAGTTGCAAGCCTAAAAGCTCCAGATAGTCAAGTGGCAGGGCAAGCTAATATTCTTATATTCCCAGATTTGCAAGCTGGAAATATTGGATACAAATTAGCACAAAGATTTGGAAATATGTTAGCAATTGGACCAATAACGCAAGGTCTTAATAAACCAGTAAATGATTTATCAAGAGGATGTAAAAAAGAAGACATAGTTGGGGCTATTGCAATTACTTGCTTACAGGCAGAATAAAGTAAAAATAACTTGAAAAAATGATATGTTTATAGTATTATATAATAGAAAAAAGGGAGGATATTTTATGAAAGTTTTAGTAATAAATTGTGGCAGTTCAACAATAAAATTTCAATTAATTGATATGGAAAGTGATACATTAATTGCAAAAGGTAGATGTGATATGATAGGATACGATGAATCTAACATATTATATAAAAACCAGTTAACGGGTAAAAATGTTGCTTATGATGTTTTAATGCCAACTCATAAAGAAGGAATGGCAGTTCTTATGGATACATTAAAAAATGAAGAATATGGCGTTATTAAATCACTTGATGAAATATATGCAGTAGGTCATAGAGTTGTTCATGGTGGAGAAAAATTTGATAGTGCAAAACTTGTTGATGAGGATGTATTAAAAGAAATAGAAAATTTAGCACCTCTTGCACCTCTTCATAATCCAGCTTGTTTAATGGGCATAAAAGCTATAATGGATGTTGCACCAAATTTAAAAAATGTAGTAGTTTTTGATACAGCATTTCATCAAACAATGCCTAATTTTAACTATTTATATGCTATAGATTATAAATACTATGAAAAATACAAAATAAGAAGATATGGTTTTCATGGTACGTCATATAATTACATTTTAGGTAGATTAGAAGAACTTCTTGGAAAGCCACGTAGTGAAATTAATGCAATAGTTTGTCATCTTGGTGGAGGTGCTTCTGTATGTGCAATAAAAAATGGTAAATCATATGATACATCAATGGGATTTACTCCACTTGAAGGTCTGGTTATGGAAACAAGATGTGGTGATCTAGATCCTGCAATTGTTACGAAACTTATGAGAGAGGAAAACTTATCTGTAGATGAAATGGATAATGTATTAAATAAAAAATCAGGAAGACTTGGTCTTAGTGGAATTGGAGATTTTAGAATGTTAAAAGAGGCTGGACTTTCTGGAGATAAACAGGCTCTTCTTACTAGAATGGTTCAAAATCAAAGGACTAAAAAGTATATTGGTGCGTATATAGCAGAGTTAAATAGAGTTGATGCTATAGTATTTACTGGTGGTGTTATGGAAAATAATGCAGATGAAATTGAAATGACTATATCTGATATGGACTGTCTTGGAATTGAACTTGATAAAGAAGCAAATGAGAAGGGAATAAGAAAAGAATCTCTTGTTTCAAAACCAACTTCTAAGATTAAGTTATATATCATTCCTACTAACGAAGAATTACAAATAGCAAAAGAAACTGTTGAAGTAGTGTCAAATGTTAAGTAATATAACGTCTCTAATACAAAAGTATGATGCTAAAATGTGGGTAATGATAAATGATGATGAAAGTGATAAGATTTTTACAAAGTATTTTTCAGGTGATCTATTTTCAAGAACCATTTGTTTTGTTACTAAAACTAATATATATTTGATTGTTTGTAGCTTAGATGCTGATAATTTATATTCTGGTATATTTAGTAATATAGAACAAAGCAGAAAGATTGTTAAATACTATGTATATAACAATGCCCAAGAGATGGATAGGTATATAGAGGAAATAATTGCTCAAAATAAATTTCCAAAAGAAATATCACTTTCATATTCTACCATGTCAGATAATAACACAGATATTTTAACACATGGCGCTTACATTTATTTAACTAGTTTATTAAAAAAGCCATATAAAAAATATGAAAAGAAAGTAAAATTTGTATCAGCAGAAAATATAATTTATGAGTTAGCTTCAAAAAAGACAGAATCTCAAGTAGAAAGGTTAAGAATACTTGCTAATATTACTGATGAAATCTTAAAAGAATCATTTAAAAAAATAAAAGTAGGTGATACAGAAAGAGAAATATCACTTTTAACAAATAATATTATGAATGATAAGATGAGAAAAATAATATCTAGAAAACTTTATAACATTGTTGATTTTGATGTCGCATGGGATAATTGTCCAATAGTACTTACAGGCGAAAATTTGGCAAAAGGCGGACATTCTTTGCCAAGTGATAAAAAGCTAAAATGTGGAGATACTATATATTTTGATTTTGGAATAAAAGCTGTTTTTGAAGATGGTGAGTCACTTTATACTGATATGCAAAGAATGGGATATGCTCTAAAAGATGGTGAGAGTATGCCACCAAAAAGTGTGATGAAGGTTTTTAAAACTTTAGTTGATGCAATAGAAGAAGGCATAGAAAATTGCAAACCTGGGGTTCTTGCTTATAAAATTGATGATATAGTAAGAGGAAAAATTTTATCAAGTGGGTATATTAATTATAACCATGCAACAGGTCATCCAGTTGGACTTGCAGTTCATGATATTGGAGCAGTTATTTCAACAAGAAGTTCTAAAAGAGCAAGACTTCCTTTAATTGAAAATGGAATATATACATTAGAACCAAGAATAAACATTTCAAATGGAGGTTCTATTGAAGAGATGATACTTGTGACTAAATATGGAGGAAAGCCACTTACTGCACCACAAAAAGATATATATTTAGTTTAATACAAAAAATATTTGATTTTGCTATTATAATGTTAGAAAAAATGAGAATAATAAATTATAGATAAGTAGAAAGAAGGTTAAATATATGGAATTAAAGTATGAGAAGAAAGATGTTTATAGCAAACTAAGTAAAGATGAATTAAAAAATGTTGATGAATATGCAATTTCTTTTATGAAATTTTTAAATACTGCTAAAACTGAAAGAATTTGTGTTCGTGAAGCACTTATAATGTTAAAAGCTCAAGGATTTGTAGATATATCTGAAAAGGAAAATCTTAAACTTGGAGATAAAGTTTATTTTGTAAACAAAAATAAATCATTGTATGTAGCTATAATTGGTAAAAATAGCTTAAAACATGGAATAAATATTGTAGGTGCACATATTGATAGTCCAAGACTTGATTTAAAGCCAATGCCACTTTTTGAAAAGCATAATGCTGCACTTCTTAAGACTCAGTATTATGGTGGAATAAAAAAATATCAGTGGATGTCTATTCCTCTTGCAATGTATGGTGTTGTATTTAACGAAAAAGGTGAAAAAATCGATATTGCTGTTGGTGATGTAGATGATGATATAACTTTTACAATAACTGATTTATTACCACATCTTGCAAAAGATCAAATGAAAGCAAATGCAAATGATTTTATTGATCCTGAAAAAATGTCTGTAATTGTTGGTAGTATAAAAGATGATAAGGCTAAATCAGATAAAGTAAAGGAAAATATATTAAAAATATTAAATGAAAAATATGGTATAAAAGAAATCGATTTTGCAAGATCAGAAATAGAATTTGTGCCAGCTTTTAAAGCAAAATATGTTGGGCTTGATAAGAGTATGATTGGTGGATATGGACAAGATGATAGAGTATGTTCATATTCTACTATAAGAGCACTAATTGATATTTCTAAAGAGAATAAAGAGCTAAATAAAACTGCTGTTGCTATGATTGTGGATAAAGAGGAAATCGGAAGTTTTGGTAATACTTCAATGACTAGTGAAACGTTTGATATGTTTATTGAAAAATTAATATCTATGACCTCAGATAAAGATGTATCAAAATCAGAACTTTATTATAATTCATCTATGCTTTCTGCAGACGTTTCTACATGTGTTGACCCTGAATGGGATGAAGTTTCAGATGTACAAAATGGAAATATTTTAGGTTGTGGAATAGCACTTGAAAAGTACACAGGTAGTGGTGGAAAGTATAATTCAAGTGATGCTAATGCTGAATTTATGTCTTATGTCATGAATGTTTTTGATAAAAATGATGTTTCATACCAAATGGGTACTTTAGGAAAAATAGGAAAAGGTGGTGGAGGCACAATAGCTTACATACTTGCAAGCAAAGGTGTAAATGTTGTAGATTGTGGAACACCAATTCTTGCTATGCATTCTCCATTTGAAGTATCATCTAAGTTTGATGTTTACATGACATATCTTGCATATAAATCTTTTTTTGAAGAGTAAATAATAAAAGGATCTACTATGTATTAGTAGGTCTTTTGGTATTATAACTAAAATGATTACTTGATTTGTATGATATAATGTATTAGAGGGGGAGTGATATGCTAAAAAATTTACTAAAAAATACTGATTACATATTGCTTACTTGCGTCATATTGCTATTTATAATAGGTGTAATTGCAATATTTTCTGCTGGATATGCAACAAATGTTAATAAGGATGAATACATAAAACAAATAATATGGTTTGGAGTTTCGTTTGTTGTTATGATTTTGATATGGAGAATTGACTATAACATATTTGATATAGCTGGTTATATTATTTATATAGCAAGTACTATACTTTTGGTAGCAGTATTGTTCATGCCTAAGATAATGGGGGCTAGAAGCTGGTTTAATCTTGGAGGTATGCTTTATCAACCGTCAGAGCTTATGAAAATTGGATACATAATATGCAGTGCAAAATTTATAAGTGTATATAAAAATAGTTTATCTAAAAATAGTAAAAAAATGAAAATACTTAGTTTAATAACTCTTATAACGATATTTCTAATTCCGTTTGTTTTGATTTTATTACAACCAGATTTTGGAACTGCAGCAGTTTTTTTTGTTATAGCCTGCTTCTTTATGTTTAAATTTGGAATTAAATATAGATATGTTATTGCAGGAATTTTACTAGCGGTTGTACTAATTCCTTTTGTGTATTCATTTGTTTTAAATGATGTTCAAAAACAAAGAATAGATGTATTTTTAAATCCTGAGCTTGACCCACTTGGTAGTGGATATAACGCAATTCAATCAAAAATAGCGGTTGGATCTGGCATGTTGTTTGGAACAGGATTATTAAATGGTGCACAGACTCAATATGGATATTTACCTATAAAATCCACAGATTTCATATTTTCAGTTATATCTGAGGAAATGGGATTTGTAGTTTCGACAATTATAATATTACTTTATACTGTTTTACTTATTAGGTTATTTATAATATCAAAGAATGCAAAGGATGATTTTTCTAGTTTTATGGTTATTGGAATTGCAGGAATGTTTTTCTTTCATTTTGTTGAAAATATAGGGATGACTATAGGTCTTTTACCAATTACAGGAATCCCACTTCCTTTTGTAAGTTATGGTGGAAGCAATATGCTAACAAATTGTATTGCAATTGCTATATGCTTGAATGTTTCGGCAAGAAAGTCTAAGAATATGTTTCTAGATTAGTTAATAAGGATTAAATTAAAAATTATATAAAAAGCTTAAGTTATTGTAAAAATTTACAAACTTAAGCTTTTTTATTGGATAATTTTAGGTCGAAAAAATAAGACAACTTTGAAGTTTATATATATAAAAAACAAATAATTTCCGTATTTATTATACTTGAAATTTACATAAATTAGTGGTATAATTTAATTGTTGTATTTTATACTAACAAGTTATAAAATAACTTGTGATTATTATTCATAATTGGAGGAAAAAATATGGAAAATTATACTACACAAGGTGAAGTTGCAGCAAATAAAAGTTTAAAGGCAAAAGATATATGGGTTTCAAGTGCAACAATCTTAATGAGTAATGATGATAACATAGAAACTTGTTCAAGACTAATGAGATTTTTAATACTTGTGTATAAAGAAGAAGGTAAATATCACGAAGTATTTTCTGGAATTCCACTAGAAGAGGTGAAAAATGTGTCTAAAAGTGAGATAGTACTTGATGTACCTTATATTTTAGATGTTAGCCCTCTTACAGGATATTTGGATGTGGATGATGAAACTATAATTGGAATGGGCCATTTGGTAGATTTCATCATAAAACAAAATGTTAAAGTAAGAACCAATCCAATAGATCTTCTTAGAATTTTTTATTAATTTATATTTGGAGTGCAAAGTAAGTGAATTGCACTCCATTATTTTTTTTTATGAAATAACGCTTTTACAAATTGTGACAAAAATTTATTAGAAAATTATGTTGAATGTCATTGCTTTTTATGCTATAATTTAAGTTATACAAAATTAAATCCTAGTATAATTAGTATGGAGGTAGAAGTTATGAAAGAAAAAGTAAATGTAACATTAGTATGTGGTGGAGAGGTTTTATTAAAGAGTATCAAAAAAGGCAAAAAAATAAGTGAATTATTAAAAAAAGATGCTGTAAAACTTTTTGCTTCGTCAAATTTAAAGGCAGTACCTTGTGCAGCTATAGTAAATGGTGAAATGCATTCTCTTTGTTATTCTCTTGAGGAGGATTGCAGATGTGAATTAATCGATTATTATACTACAGAGGGATACCGGATGTATACAAGAACAATTAAATTTGTATTCTTGATGGCATTAAAGCGAGTATTTCCAAAAGGTGGTGTGAGAATTGAAAATAAGATAGGCGGTAACTTTAAGGTTGAATTTGTTGGAATTCCAAAAAATGAGGAAAGTATAGCACAAATCTATTTTGCTATGATAGATATTGTAAAAAAGGATTTTTACATTCTAAAAGAAAAGGTGAGTTATAGGAATTTAAGAAGAATATACCATGAAAATGATATGGATGAACAGGCTGAATTTTATTCATTAAAAATTCATGATACTTATTCTGTAAATTCTTGTGAGGGTTACTATAACTACCTTTATGGCAGATTGCTTCCAACAACAGGATATTTATTAAATGAAAAAGAGGCATGTTTTTCACTTAAGCTTTATGATAAGGATATTATACTTCAGATGCCAAGAAGAGATGATATATCTAAATTCTTTGATATTATTTCCTCAGAAAAAATTGACAGTGCATTTTATAGTTTTAAAGAGTTTTCAAACAATATTGGAATATCTAGTGTGTCAAAGTTAAATGAAATTGCATTAGATGAAACAAAAATCAAAAATGTAATAAAAATATTTGAAAATGATCAACTCTTTAGAATTGGTGAAATAGTAACTGAGGTCGTAAAAAGAAACAATCAGATCGTCTTTATTTCAGGACCATCATCATCTGGTAAAACAACCTTATCTCAAAAGCTCGAAAAGGCTTTTAAAAAGAATGGAATAGTTGCACATGCAATTAGTATGGATGATTATTTCTTTGAGCCTGATGATTCACCTGTAGATGAAAATGGTAATAAAAACTTTGAATCTGTAAATCATTTAGACAAGGAGTTTTTCAAAAGCCAGATTACCAGTCTTTTAGATGGAAAGGACGTTATAATTCCTCATTATAACTTTAAACTAGGCGGAAAAAGAGAGTTTCATGATGAAAATAGGTTGAAACTTGAAAAAAATGATGTTTTAATTATCGAGGGAATCCATGCATTAAATCCATATGTTAGCGATTTTATGGATGAGTCTACTTTTTATAAAGTGTATGCTGCTCCTCTGCTTACTTTAGCGTATGATAATTTCACAAAAGTATCATCTAACGATACAAGACTTTTAAGACGGATTGTACGTGATTGGCAAACCAGAAATTTAAGCATTGAGAATACTTTTGAAAAGTGGGCAAAAGTAAAAGAGGGAGAAGAAAAGAATATATTTCCGTTTGTTGATAAAGCAAATTATATATTTAATACTTCACTTCCTTATGAAATTTGCGTAATGAAGCTTTTTGCTGAAAACTTATTGCTGTTAGTTCCAGAAACTAGTAAATGGTATTCTGAGGCAAGAAGACTTTATTCAATGCTTCAAAATTTCAGAAATATTTTTACCACATATATACCTAAGGACTCTATAATAAGAGAATTTATTGGTAGTGGTTGTTTTAAAAGATAAAATAAAATTTTATTAAGTGTATTAGTGGTGCCATTTTTAAATGGCACCACTTTTTAAAGCTATAATAGCCTCTTTATATCATCTGGAATATTAGCTACTATACTAATAGGCTCATTTGTAATAGGATGTAAAAAACTTATTTTATATGCATGTAACGCTTGTCTAGTTATATAAGTTGAGATTGCTTTTTTACTATAGAATTTGCCATATAAGTCATCTCCTAGTAATGTATGACCTAGATAGTTCATGTGTACTCTGATTTGGTGAGTTCTTCCAGTTAGTAAATCTATTTTTAGTATAGTGTAGTTTTTTTCATAATTTCTAGAAATAACAGTGTATTTAGTCTTAGCATAATCGCCAGTATCAAAATTTACTTCTCTTAAGATTATACTATTTTTCACTCTATCAATTGGAGCTTCTATAGTTCCTTGATTTTCTTTAAAAATACCATCAGCAATGCAAATATATTCTTTTTTTAAGTTTATAATAGCTTTTTTTCTAATAAATAATTCTTGTATATATTCATTTTTTGCAAATATGCAAGCACCAGTTGTATCTTTATCAAGTCTTGTAACTATATGAATAGTATAAATTTTTTGCTTTTTTAAATAGCTAGCGACGACATTTGAAAGTGTAAATTCATAATTATCAGAACTTGGATGAACAGGCATATTTGATGGCTTGTTTACAATCAATATATATTCATCTTCATAAAGTATGTCAAGTTTTATTTCATAAGGCTTAAATTTGTTTAAAAATGAAGAATCATTTTCTACATCTAGTGGTATGGTAACTTGTATAAAATCACCTGGAGTTACTAAATAATTACTATATTTTGAGTCATTATTTACTAAAATTTTACCTTCTTTTTTAATTTTTATATATAGTCTATTTGAAATAAAAAGTTTAGCTTTTATTATATTTTTTAAATCTTTTCCAAAGTCTTCTTCTTTTGCTGTATAATTTAACTTCATGTAATCACCTAAAAAATTATATCAAATGGAACATAGTTTGTAAATACGTAGCCTCCTTATATTAGTAGTATAAAAATAACGAAAAACTCCCACCAGTAATAACTGATGAGAGTTTGTAATGCTAAAAGCATTTAAAAATTATCTGTTAATCAGCCAATGGCGATATGCCAGTGCAGCTGCGTAACTATCGTAAAGCGGATTGTGGGTTCCGCCTTCGAATGACGGGATGCTAATACCATTATTAGCGTTGTATGTATCGACACTTGTTCCAATTTCTGGGATCGCTGAGCAGTCGACAAGCGGGTATGGGCCATCAAAATCTCCCATAATACCCATTTCGTGGGCATCAATGAAAAGCTTTGACTCTACAGGCGTCCCCATATGTACCAATACATCTGCGCCTTCCTTGTGCTCCATATAAAATTCAATGAAGCACTTAAGCAAGTCTTTGTAACTCTTATGAGTTACTGTAATGCCATCCATTTCTGGAAGAACATTATCCTTAACCCATGGGTTGACTTCGCCCTCGATAGGGCATCTGCCAACAAAACGGGCCGTTTCCTTTCCGTTCTCGTCGAACAAAACTGCAGCAACTGCAAATGCCTGGCCCCAGAGGCCGTTAGTTTCAGCGTCGAATGAAAAAATAGGAGCGGTAGTAGCCTTAACTTCTGTAATTGTGATATTTAACATATAAACCCCTTCCTGCAAGCAACTGTGCTTGCAATAAAAAATATAATTTTAACTACATCTTTATTATAACACTTATTTTTAATTATGTCAACTATTTTTATAAAAATATGTAAACTTTTTTACTATACAGATACGTAATATTCTAAAATTTGCAAAATAATACTTTAAAACACTATGTGATTTTGAATTAATTATGCCTAGAAATCATTACTAGAAAATTTTTTTGTTTTTGTTATATTATTTTTTTGTTTGACAGTTAAATATTTGTATAGTATAATCTCATAAGGTGATTTCAAGTGGAATTAAAAGAAAATGAAAGATTAGATGATCTTGGCATTAATAATTTAAAAATACTTCAAAACAAAAATTATTTTTGCTTCGGGTTTGACAGTGTTATGCTTGCAAATAATGTAAAATCAAATAGTAGTAATAACGTTATTTTAGATTTGTGTAGTGGTAGTGGGGTTATATCAGTAATTATATCTGCTAAAGTAAAAAGTAAAAAAATAATAGCTGTAGAGTTACAAGATGCTATGTTTGATTTGCTAAAAACTAATATACACATAAATAATTTAGAAAATAAAATAGTGGCTTTAAATGAAAATATAACTAATGTTAATTCAATAAGAAAAAAAATAATTGATGAAACTGGAAATGGCGTAGTAGATGTTATTGTGTGCAATCCTCCATATAAGGAATCTGGTACTGGATGTGTTAATCCTGATGATATAAAGTATATTGCAAGACATGAAGTGTTTTGTAAGTTAGAAGATGTATTTTGTACTTCTTCAAAACTTTTAAACAACAAAGGTGAGTTATACTTAGTACATAAACCAGAAAGACTTACAGATTTGCTAGTTATTGCAAGAAAGTATAATTTAGAGCCAAAAGAACTTACGTTTATTCAACCTACTGATGATAAAAAGCCAAGTATTGTACTGTTAAAATACGTCAAAAATGGTGGAAATGAAATAAATGTAAGAAAAACAATAATTGAATATGATAAAAACGGAGATTATACTGATGAAATATGCAAAATATATGGAATTGATAAAAAATAGAGCTATAAATTAAATAACAATGTTATATAATTGGTTAGAAAAGCAATATATTTTAAGATTAATCTTAATGTATTGTTTTTTTAGCGTATTTAATTAATATGTAATTAAAATATAATTAAAAAATGGTTACATTTAATATTTTATTAATCGTTGAAAATTGTATTAAAATATTATATAATGTATGAAAAAGGAATGATTAAATTGTTAAATGATAAAGAACTAAGTAAAAAAGAAAATTTTAATAAAATTAATACAAAAAAACAAAGAGGGACATTGTATATAGTTGGAACACCAATTGGAAATTTAGGTGATATAACATATAGAGCTGTAGAAACTCTAAAAAGCGTTGATGTTATACTTGCTGAAGATACAAGACAAACCTTAAAACTTTTAAATCATTTTCAAATTCAAAAACATATGATAAGCTATCATAGACATAATGAAGATGATAAGATTTTAAAAGTTGTAGAGTTCTTAGATGCTGGAAAAAATTTGGCACTAGTATCTGATGCTGGTATGCCAATAATATCAGATCCAGGGCAAAACCTTATAAAATACTTAATTAAAAATAAGTATGACGTTGTGACTATACCTGGTGTTACGGCAGTTATAACTGCAATTGTAAAAAGTGGAATGGATTCTACAAGGTTTACTTTTGAAGGATTTTTGTCAGTAAATAAAAAGCAAAGAAATGAAAGATTAAAATCTCTTGCTGCTGAAACGCGTACGATGGTGTTTTATGAAGCACCACATAAAATATTATATACACTAAAAGATATGTATAGCGTATTTGGAAATAGAAATATATGTATTGCTAGAGAACTTACCAAGATACATGAGGAGTACCTTCACACTACTTTTGAAGAAGCTATAGAAATGATAGAAAAAGTTGGAATAAAAGGTGAAATAGTTTTAATTGTAGAAGGAAAAAATATGGAAGAACTACTAAAAGAAAAACAAGATGAAGTATGTAGGCTTGATTCAGTTGAAACTGTAAAGAAGTATATTGAAGAGGGAATGAGCAAAAAAGACGCTATAAAGATGGTAGCTAAGCTAAAGGGTGTAAATAAAAATGAAGTGTATAAAGAATGTATAGAATTGTAGGTGAAACTGTGAAAGAAGAAGAGTTAGAACGTTTAAAAAATATGTTATTAATTGAAGAATCGCTTTATGATGAGGGATATGAGTATATTTGTGGAGTTGATGAGGCTGGAAGAGGTCCACTGTGTGGACCAGTTGTTGCAGCTGCTGTAATTTTGCCTAAGCATGGATGTATTGAGGGCGTAAATGATTCAAAAAAAATATCTGAAAAAAAGAGAGAAAAGCTTTACGATGATATAATGAATGTGGCAATTGCAGTAGGAATTGGAATTTCTGATGTAGATGTAATTGAAAAAGTAAACATATTAAATGCAACAAAAATTGCAATGAAAAAAGCTATAGAATCATTAAGTATAAAACCAGATTATGTATTAATAGATGGCAATCAAAAAATAGATATTGATATTTTACAAGAAACTGTAGTATCAGGTGATGCAAAGTCTGAATCTATTGCGTCTGCTTCCATAATTGCTAAGGTAACAAGGGATAGAATGCTTAGAAAATTTGATGAAATGTATCCTGAGTATGGGTTTGCTAAACATAAAGGATATGGTACTAAAGCACATATTGAGGCCATAAAAAAATACGGTTTAACACCAATACATAGAAAAAGTTTTTGTACTAAATTTATTTAAGTATAGAGTTAATAAGGAGGAAAAATGAAATTAGTTTCGTGGAATGTAAATGGACTTAGAGCTTGTATTACAAAAGGGTTTGATGAGGTATTTAAAAATTTAAATGCAGATATATTTTGTATTCAAGAAACAAAGATGCAAGAAGATCAAGCAGAAAGTATAAGTTATGATGGTTATTATAAGTATATGAATAGTGCAGAAAAAAAAGGATATTCTGGTACTGCTATATTTACTAAGTTAAAGCCTTTGAGTGTAACGTATGGAATAGGGGTTGAAGAACATGACAAAGAAGGTAGGATAATTACTTTAGAATATGATAAATTCTTTTTAGTAAATTGTTATACTCCAAATTCAAAAAGGGAGCTTGAAAGACTTGATTACAGAATGACATGGGAAGATGAAATAAGGAAATATTTAAATGTTTTAAATGAAAAAAAGCCTGTTATTTATTGTGGTGATTTAAATGTGGCACATAATGAGATTGATATAAAAAATCCTAAAGCAAATCACTTTAGTGCTGGATTTACAGATAATGAAAGAGAAAAGATGACTAAACTTCTAGATAGTGGATATATTGATACATATAGGTATTTATATCCAAATGAAGCTGATAGATATACTTGGTGGTCATACATGAGAAATTCTAGGCAAAAAAATGTTGGATGGAGAATTGATTATTTTATTGTTTCTAATAATCTAAAAAAGGAAATTAAAGAGGCATGCATTCATTCTGATATTTTTGGAAGTGATCATTGTCCTATTGAACTTGATATATTTTAAAGATAACTTTAATCATTATTTTATTAGGAATAAATTTAAGTATAAAAATATATATATTTATGAATAAATATAAGATAGTAACATATAATAATATTATGCAATACAAGTTTAGTATAAAAAATGTAAAAAGTTAAATTGCTTGTTATAATATATGCTTTTTAGAATCTAATTTACATAAATTTTGAAAAAGTTGAAAATTATTGTAATAAAGTATTGACAAATTACATAAAAAGTATTATACTTGTATTGTAATGAATCGCGGGGTAGAGCAGTTGGCAGCTCGTCGGGCTCATAACCCGAAGGTCGTAAGTTCGAGTCTTACCCCCGCAACCATATAAGAGTAGGCATTTTGTGGTATCACAAGGTGCTTATTTTACGTATTTTTCTATTTTATATATATTATTTTGTGCTATTTTACTTAAATAGGATATAATACTTGTATGGGTATAATAAAAAAGGAGTGATAGTAATGAATATTCAAAAATTTACACAAAAGTCTTTAGAGGCTATACAAAATTCACAAAATATTGCAATTACAAATCAAAGTTCCCAAGTTGAACTGATCCACGTATTGTACGCATTACTTATACAAGACGATAGTTTGATAAAAGAACTATTAAAAAAGATGAATGTATCTGATAAGTTTATACCTTTTTTACATGATAAAATTTCATCTATGCCAAAAGTAGTTGGCACAGCAAGAGAAGCAGATAAGGTGTATATATCACAAAATGTAGATATTGCACTTAATGCTGCTGAAGATATTGCAAAAAAAATGAAGGATGAATTTGTTTCTGTTGAGCATATTATGCTTGCTATATTTGATAATGAAGATAGTACTGTAAAAGAAATATTAAAAAAGTATAATGTGACAAAACTTGAATTTTTAAAAGTACTGTCTTTGGTAAGAGGAAATACTCGTGTTACAACAGATACTCCTGAACAGACTTATGATGCACTTAAAAAATATGGACAAGATTTAGTTATGCTAGCAAGAAATCAAAAGTTAGATCCTGTTATAGGTAGAGATGATGAAATTAGAAATGTTATTAGAATATTATCTAGAAAAACTAAGAATAATCCATGTTTGATAGGTGAGCCTGGTGTTGGTAAAACTGCAATAGCTGAGGGACTGGCACTTAGAATTGTAAGAGGTGATGTACCTGAAGGACTTAAAAATTGTACTATATTTTCACTTGATATGGGATCACTTGTTGCAGGTGCAAAATATAGGGGAGAATTTGAAGAAAGACTAAAAGCGGTTTTACAAGAAGTAAAAAAGAGTGAAGGTAGAATTATACTTTTTATAGATGAAATTCATACGATTGTGGGCGCTGGAAAGACTGAAGGAGCAATGGATGCAGGAAATTTGTTAAAGCCTATGCTTGCAAGAGGAGAGCTACATTGTATTGGTGCTACTACTTTAAATGAGTATAGACAATATATAGAAAAAGATCAAGCACTTGAAAGAAGATTTCAACCTGTCATGGTGGATGAGCCAAGTGTTGAAGATACAATATCTATCTTAAGAGGAATTAAAGAAAGATATGAGGTATATCATGGCGTTAAAATAGCTGATAGTGCACTTATTGCAGCAGCTAAACTTTCTCATAGATATATATCTGATAGGTTTTTACCTGATAAAGCAATTGATCTAATAGATGAAGCATGTGCAATGATAAAAACGGAAATGGAATCTATGCCAACTGAGCTAGATGAGATATCTAGGAAAATAATGCAGTTTGAAATTGAAGAAACAGCATTATCAAAAGAAAAGGATGAATTTTCTATTGAACGTTTAAAAAATATTCAAAAAGAAAAATCTGAATTAAAAACTAAGTTTGATTCTATGAAAGCAAAATGGGAAAATGAAAAGCAGGCTATAAGTAAAGTACAAAAATTACGTGAGAAAATTGAGCAAGTTAATTCACAAATAGAAAAAGCAGAAAGAAACTATGAATTAAATAAAGCAGCAGAATTAAAGTACGGTAAGTTACCAAATTTACAAAAAGAGCTTGAAAAAGAAGAAGAATTATCAGAAAAGGGAAAAGAAGATGGGCTTTTAAGAAATAAAGTAACTGAGGATGAAATAACAAAAATAATTTCTAGATGGACAGGAATTCCTGTTGAAAAACTTATGGAAGGTGAAAGGCAAAAAATATTACATTTAGATGATATTTTACATAAAAGAGTTATTGGACAAAAAGAAGCTGTTGAAAAAGTTACTGAATCAATTATACGTTCTAGAGCAGGTATAAGTGATCCAAGAAGACCAATTGGTTCATTTTTGTTTCTTGGCCCTACAGGCGTTGGAAAAACAGAACTTGCTAAGTCACTAGCAGATGCACTTTTTGATGACGAACATAATATCGTTAGAATTGATATGTCAGAGTACATGGAAAAGTATTCGGTATCAAGACTTATAGGGGCACCTCCTGGATATGTTGGATATGAAGAGGGAGGACAATTAACAGAAGCTGTTAGAAGAAAACCATATTCTGTAGTGTTATTTGATGAAATTGAAAAGGCACATCCAGATGTGTTTAATATACTTTTACAAGTATTAGATGATGGACGTATTACAGATTCACAAGGTAGAACAGTTGACTTTAAAAATACAATAATAATTTTAACTTCTAACTTAGGTTCTGATAGTATACTAGAGGGAATAACTAAAGAAGGAGAAATATCTGTTGAAGCAAAAGATAAGGTAAATAACTTACTAAAACGTAGTTTTAGACCTGAGTTTTTGAATCGTCTTGATGAGATAGTATTTTTCAAGCCTTTAGCAGAAACTGAAATTACAAGAATACTAGATTTATTGATTAAAGACTTGGAAAATAGGTTATCAGATAAGCATATAAAATTATTTCTTACAGATAAAGCAAAAGAGTATTTGATAAGAAACGGTTATAGCAATATTTATGGTGCAAGACCACTAAAAAGATTTGTACAAAGAAAGCTTGAAACACTTATTGCTAAAGGAATTTTAACCGAAAAAATTTCGCCAAATTCTACAGTAAATGTAGACTTTTATAATGATGAATTAGTTTTAAAAAATAATTAATAAAAAACAATTAGTAAAATAGCAAGGCTTTTTTAGTCTTGCTATTTTAAGTATTATGTACTATGACATTTTTACAAAAACTTAATAATAAAAAATTAAGTAAAAGAGATAAGAAAAAATACTATCTCTTTTACTTAAAAATAAAAATTAACTAGTTGTGTCTTTTAATTTTTATATTATAGTTATCCACCGTTAGGACCAGTAGGTCCAGTAGGGCCTTGAGGTATAGTTAAATTTAAAGTATAGTTTGGAGCTACACCATCTATGCTAGCTGTAGCATTTGTACCTGGATTTCCAGTTGTTACAGTTCCTATTGTTATTGTAGGAGTTTGACCAGCTATGCCTTGAGCACCAGCTTCACCTTGTGGGCCAGTAGGTCCAGTAGGTCCAGTAGGACCGGTAGGACCAGCTACACCTTGTAAACCTTGGATACCTTGAGTACCTTGAGCACCAGCTTCACCTTGAGGACCAGTAGGTCCAGTAGGCCCTGTAGGACCAGTAACACCTTGTAAACCTTGAGGTCCAGTAGCCCCAGTCATTCCAACAGGGCCAATAGGTCCTGGAACACCTTGTAAGCCTTGTACACCCTGAGGTCCAGTTGGGCCCATAGGCCCCATAGGACCAGTAGGTCCAGTAGTTCCTTTAGGACATACTATAGGTGGAGGACAACAACAACAAAAGTTTCTTTTTTCATTTGGACAACAATTATCACAATTATTCATATTCTTCCTCCTTAATTATCTAGAGTTTTAACTCTAATTTATTATATGTAATTTATTAAAAATTTGTTATAAATAGTGATATAAATTGATGAATTTTGTGTGTTAATTAATTTGTACTAAATTAATTAAAAAAGATAAAAAACATTTGACTATATAAAAATATATGATAGAATTATAATATAATATGAAGTTTGGAGATGAAGTAAATTGAAGATATTAGTATTAAATTGTGGAAGTTCTTCTTTGAAATTTCAACTTATTGATATGGAAAATGAAGAAAGAATAGTTAAAGGAAATTATGAAAGAATTGGTGGAAAAAGATCTTCTTTAAGACTTAATGTAAGAGGAGAAAAATCAGTTATAACACATATAGCTAGAGATTATGATGAAGCTATAAAAGTAGTAATAGATGTTATGCTTGATAAAAAGTATAATATACTTAATTCTTTAGATGAAATAGGAGCAGTAGGTCATAGAATTGTTCATGGTGGTGAACATTTTAGTGAGTCTGTTTTAATAGATGATGAAGTAATATTGGAAATTGAAAAATGTATTCCTCTTGCGCCTTTACATAATCCAGCAGGACTTGCAGGAATAAAAGCAGCAAGAAGAGTACTAAAAGATAAAAAAATGGTTGCTGTTTTTGATACTGCTTTTCATCAAACAATGGATAAGAAGGCATATATATATCAAATTCCATATAGATATTATGAAAAATACAAAATTAGAAAATATGGATTTCATGGAACAAGTCATAGGTATGTGGCAAATAGAGTTGCTGAGCTAATGCAAAAAGACGTAAGAGATCTAAAGATAATAAGTTGTCATTTAGGACAAGGCGCTTCTATTTGTGCCATAAAAGATGGAAAATCTGTTGATACTAGCATGGGACTTACACCACTTGCAGGCATTCCAATGGCCACAAGAAGTGGCGATATTGATCCATCAATAATCCCGTACATAATGAAAAAAGAAGATTTAACTCCAGAGGAAATAGAAAATATGCTAAACAAAAATTCTGGTGCGTGGGGAGTGTCAGGTGTTTCAGAAGATTATAGAGATATAGAAGAAGCATATGCAAATGGTGATGAAAGATCTATTTTGGCTCTTGACGGACAATGTTATAAAATAGCTCAATATATTGCTCAATATATTGTTAGCTTAGGCGGACTTGATGTACTGGTGTTTACTGGTGGTGTTGGAGAAAACGGACAAGAAAATAGAGAAAGAATATGTGAATATTTAGAATTTTTAGGATTAAAAATTGATAAGATAGAAAATGATGTAAAAAGAACTGAAAAGTGTATTTCTACGCCAGATTCAAAGATAAAAGCATATATAGTATTAACAAACGAAGAACTGATGATTGCTAGAGATACATATGAGTTAGTAAAATAATACTTTAGTTTGGTTATAAAAGGGGTTGAAAAAATGCAAAAATATGAGGAAATTATTAAGAATATAAATATTTTACTTGCTGATGATGATGAAGACTATATGATGATGACTTATGCTTTTTTAAAGCAAATGGGATATAATGTAGATAGAGCATATAATGGTAAAATGGCAATTGAAATGTTAGAAACAAATAAGTATCAAATAGCTCTTTTAGATTATTATATGCCTGAGTTTACTGGTGAAGAAGTAGTAAAGAAAATAAGAGAGAGTAATAAAGAGCTAGTTATAATACTCCAAACTGGTTTTTCTGGTCAAAAACCACCAATCGAGACGATGAAAACTCTTAATATTCAAAATTATTATGATAAAACAGAGGGTATTGATAGACTTAATTTAGAACTTATATCTGCTGTAAGAATATTTGCACAACAAAATGAAATAGAACTTACTAAGTATAAATCAAATGCAATTGGAAATTTAATGGCAAGTGTTGCCCAAGAAATAAAAGAAAACTTATTGTCAATTAGCGCTGGGATAGAGCTAACTAATATGCTTATAACAGATAACAGTAATTTTGGAAGGGACAAGGCAGAAAGTCTGTCTAAATATTATTCTAATAATAGAGATTCATTAGAAAGAATTGATAAAATATTAACATCTTTGATTAATCAATCAACGGAAAATAGTGACTATGTACTATCTGGGAATGATATATATGATATAATTGATTTAATAACTAGAAATATTTCAAAGGTATGTGGAGTAAAATTAAATATAAAAATGGCATTAAAGCCAAATAGCTATGTAAGTGGCGGTATAAACGATACTATTTTTGTATTATGTGAGCTTCTTAGAAAAATTATGAATATGGAAGAAAAAGGTTCTACCGTTACACTATCGTTATCAGAAGATGAAAGTTATTGGTTTTTTACAATTACCTCAAAAATGATAAATGAAATATCAAATAATGATATTATATTAATATCTAGTGTTATGAAATCTATAAAAAATGCAATTGTTGAAAAAGAAGACGATGATAAGATTGTTATAAAATTAGCTAAATAATATTGTATGAATATGCTAATTTAACATAATGCATAAAACTGTTAAAATAAAAAGCAACATAATAAAATTACTAATATTTGTGAAAATAAATAGTAAATTTTATTATGTTGTTTATTTTTCTCCGTATTTTAAATTTGCGATAGTTACACCATATCCTCCTTCATAATATTCAGCAATATGATAACTTTCTACATATGGACTATTACTTAAGTATTTAGAAACTGCATTTCTTAGTATTCCACCATGTCTACCATGGATTATTCTAACTCTTTTTTCCTTATTGCATATACTTTTAGATATGAATCTATCTAAATTTTCCATAGCAACTTCAACAGTTTGGTGGCGTAACATTATTTCATTTGATGTAAATTCATTACAAATTGAAACTTGTATAGTTACTTTAGGCTGTGCTTGAAAATTAGGATAGTATTTTTTATCTAATATTTCAATATCGTCTTCATTTACTGTAATATTTATTCCAGATAAAGTTTTTATCTTGTAGTTAGTACTTTTCGATGATTTTGTTATTTTTATTATTTTTCCTTGTAAATTAGTACTTTTTATATGTACTAAATCATTAATATTATACATAAAAGATTTTACACCTCTAAACAATTATATCATAAATTGATATAAAAAACAAACAATTCTATTTTAAAGCCTTTTATTAAATAATATACTGTAATATACTGTGTAAGCTATATAGGAAGTAATGAGCATTAAGTGTTTAAGTTTGCCATTATAAAAATATAAATGTATGTACGTAAGCTTTACAAAATTATTAAAATAATAATCTAAAAAATTGATTTTATTAAGAAAAATTGATATAATTACGTATATGAATTTGGAGGAGTTAGTTATGTATAAACAAGAAAATATACGTAATTTTAGTATTATAGCACATATTGATCATGGAAAGTCTACGCTAGCTGATAGATTAATTCAACTTACAGGAAGTTTTGATGAACGAAAAATGCAAAATCAGCTGTTAGATAATATGGAAATTGAAAGAGAAAGAGGAATAACGATAAAATCACAATCTGTTAGGATGAAGTATATTGCAAAAGATGGAAAAGAGTATATTCTAAATTTAATCGATACTCCAGGGCATGTAGATTTTAACTATGAAGTTTCACGTTCACTTGCAGCTTGTGAGGGAGCTGTGTTGGTTGTAGATGCAGCTCAAGGCGTTGAAGCGCAAACATTAGCAAATGTTTATTTAGCACTAGATAATAACCTTGAAATATTACCAGTTATAAACAAAATTGATTTGCCTAGTGCCAGACCAGATGAAATAAAAAAAGAAATAGAAGATGTAATTGGATTAGATGCTTCTAACGCACCTTGTATATCTGCTAAGACAGGCTTAAATGTTGAAGATGTTTTAGAAGATATAGTAAAAAACGTGCCTTCGCCAAAAGGTGATATAAACAAACCAACTTCTTGCCTTATATTTGATTCAGTTTATGATAATTATGAGGGCGCACTTGCATTTGTTAGAGTATTTGATGGAAAATTAAAAAGTGGCGATATAATTTATACTATGTCAAATAAAAAAGAGTATGAGATAGTATCAGTTGGATATTTCAAGCCTGGAGGATATATAAAATCAGATGAGCTATGTGCAGGAGAAGTTGGATATATAGCTGCTAGTATTAAAAACTTGTCAGATATTAGGGTAGGTGATACCATTACTTTAAAAGATAACCCAGTAAAAGAACCTTTGCATGGATATAAAGAAGTAAAGTCTATGGTATATTCTGGTATATTCCCTGCTGATGGAAGTGATTATGAAGAATTAAAAGAAGCACTTGAAAAATTAAAATTAAATGATGCATCACTAAATTATGAACTTGAATCTTCAAGTGCATTAGGACACGGATTTAGATGTGGTTTTTTAGGTCTTTTACATATGGAAATTATAGAAGAAAGACTTGAGAAAGAATATAATTTAAATTTAATTACTACAGCTCCATCTGTTATATATAAGGTGTATAAAACAAATGGCGAAATACTTGAACTATATAATCCATCAGAATTACCTGGGCCTGCTGAAATAAATTATATGGAAGAGCCAATAGCTAAAACTGAAATAATTACACCTAAAGAGTATGTTGGTAATATAATGGAACTTTGTACTCAAAGAAGAGGCGAGTACATAAATATGAAATATTTAGACGTAAGTAGAGTAGCACTTGAGTACTATATTCCTTTAAATGAGATAATATATGACTTCTTTAACAGTTTAAAATCAAGAACTAGGGGATATGCTTCTTTTGACTATGAGATATGTGATTACAAAAAATCAAACTTGGTAAAATTAGATATCTTGTTAAATGGAAATGTTGTAGATGCTCTATCTTTTATAGTAAATAGAGAAAAAGCTGAAGCACGTGGTAGAAAAATGGTTGAAAAATTAAAAGAAATAATACCAAGACAACTTTTTGAAGTACCAATACAAGCTGCCATCGGTGGAAAAATAATAGCTAGAGAAACAGTAAAAGCAATGAGAAAAGATGTTCTTGCAAAGTGCTATGGTGGCGATATTACAAGAAAGAAGAAATTGCTTGAAAAGCAAAAAGAGGGAAAGAAAAAAATGAGACAGATTGGAAATATAGAGTTACCTCAAGATGCATTTATGAGCGTATTAAAACTTGATGAATAAGATATATACATAAATGGATATAATTCTTATTAATTTATTGTAGATTTGAAAGGAGCTTAAAAAGTGGAAGTATATAATTTAAAAGATAAACTTGAATATTTAGATGAAGTTTCAAATTTAGAATATGAAGAATGGGCAGATAATAAAGAAAAAGACAAAGAAGCAAGAATAAAAAGAAAAAAAGCTAAAATATGTAATGCTTTTGATAATATATCTTTTTGTAAATTAATTTTAGTAAATGATAATAATTTAATTGGGTTTATATCTATTTTTCCAAAAGATTGTGACGAGGAAAACGATTTAACACCTTGGTATGCTACAATGTATGTAAAGGAAGAATATAGAGGTAATGGATATTCTAAAATTTTAAATGATGCAATTTTAAAAGAGGCTAGAAGTAGGAAGTTTAGTACGCTATATTTAAAAACAAATTTAGAAAATTACTATGAAAAATTTGGTGCAATTTTTATAAAAAAATTAAAATCTGGGGAACGATTATATAAATTTGAGATTTAGCAGTTTATATATAAAAAATGGTCCTAAGTTAATAGTGTGGGTAGAAATTTTATCTTAAAAATGAATATTATACAATAAAAAATAACTCTTCTTTCTTTTGGAATTGGAGTTATTTTTTATTGAAATTGTACTTTAACTGCAAAAAAATATTGAACTTGTAATAGTTGATTATTTGCAACTCATGGAATCAAAATCTAAAAATTTTTATGTAGCTTTTTTTATAGTTTCAAGATAGTTTTCATCAACTTTTCCCTTATGAACTAAGGTACCATCAACAAGTAACGCATCATCATTATGTTCTTTTATGGTTTTGCCAACAAAGCTTAACAGACGATAATGGCTAATTGTAGATTGACTAATTTCATGTGCTACGTTTATCCGCATACATATATATTCGCTCTTGGCTAATCTTAATTTGCAAACTTCTTCTAATAAGTATTTTGCTTTTAAAAGTTCTAATGTTTCATATAACATAATATTTCCTCCTTATATAATTATATATTTTGATTTAGTTTTTAGTCTTACATATGAGTATTATATATTAATTTGAAATTTATGTCAATTTAATTGACATAATTTTTGCTAAAAAGACAAAAAGTGACAAAATAATCGTTATATGTGAATACAAATGATACTTTTAAATATGTTAACTAGAGTTTACAAACAGAAAAAATTAATGTATAATAGTTTAAGAAAAATAATAAAGTTTTTTAGAAAGGATGTAATTATGGGAATAATTTATGGAAAAAATCCTGTTATGGAAGCTATTGAAGCAGGTAAAACAATAAATAAAATTTATGTTTCAAAAGGTGCAAAAGACTCTTTTGAGGTTATAAAAAAAGCAAAAGAAAATAGAATCATAGTTGTAGATGCAGATAAACAAAAATTAGATAAGATGGTAGATGGTAAAAATTCTCAAGGAATTGTTGCAAGTATAACTGATTATGAATATTTTGAAATTGAAGATATTTTAGAGTATGCAAAATCTAAAAATGAGGCACCATTTGTTGTAATACTAGATAAAATAGAAGATCCTCACAATCTTGGCGCAATAATACGTAGTGCTGAATGTATGGGCGTTCATGGCGTTATAATTCCAAAAAGAAATGCGTGTCAAGTAACTGATACAGTTGAAAAAGTTGCAGCTGGTGCCACTTCTTTTGTAAGAGTAGCTAGGGTTACAAATATAACAGATACTATAAAAGATCTTCAAAAAGCTGGACTTTGGATATATGGTCTAGATATGGATGGCGCAGAAGATGTGTATAATACAAAGTTTGAAGGTCCTATTGGTATAGTTGTTGGCAATGAGGGAAATGGAATTTCTAGATTAGTTGCTAAAAACTGTGATTTTATAGTAAAAATTCCAATGGATGGAAATATCAATTCTTTAAATGCTTCTGTTAGTGCAGCTATATGTATGTATGAGGTGGTTAGGCAGAAAAAATTGAGATAAAAATTAATAGGAAGATTATTTTATTGGTGATTATAATGGGAAAAAAAGTAGAAGTATTAGCACCAGCAGGAAATTACGAAGCGTTTATTGCTGCTTGTCAAAATGGTGCTAATGCAATTTATATGGGACTTGATAAATTTAATGCTAGAGCTATGGCAAAAAACTTTACTAATGAAGAATATATAGAATGTATTAGATATGCACATTTAAGGGGCATAAAAGTTTATCTTACGCTTAATACTTTAATGTATGATGATGAGATAAGTAAGGCTTTAGAATTAGTTTTAATGTTATATGGTGAAGGACTTGATGCTGTAATTTTACAAGATATAGGTCTTGCAATGTTAATTAAAGATATGTTACCAGATCTTAATTTACATGCTAGTACACAAATGAGTGTATATAATTTAAAGCAAGTTAAGTTTTTAGAAAAATTAGGCTTTAGTCGTGTTGTCTTAGCACGTGAACTTAGTATTAGTGAAATAGAATATATATGTAAAAATTCAAATATCGAAATAGAAGTGTTTGTTCACGGAGCTCTTTGCGTATCAGTATCTGGTCAATGCCTACTTAGTAGCAGTATAGGAAATAGGAGTGCAAATAGGGGAAAGTGCGCACAGCCTTGTAGGATGAAATATACTCTTCTAGATAAATCTGGAAAAGAAATAGTAAAAGATACATATATAATGAGTAAAAAAGATATATTTGGAATAGAAAAATTAGATAAATTGATTGGTTCTGGTATTACATCACTAAAAATTGAAGGAAGAAATAAAACGCCAGAATATGTAGCAGGTGTTGTATCAAAGTATAGAAAATATGTAGATACATACTTTGAAGACATTGATTCTTGTAAAGACTTTGATGTAAGCTTAGAAGATGAAAAAGAACTATTGCAGCTATTTAATAGAAATGGTAAGAGCACTGGATATTTAGATGGAGTTAGGTATAAAGATAGTATAACACTTTTATCGCCTAAAAATACAGGATTTTTACTTGGTAAGGTAATAAATCAAAAAGGAAACTATATAAAATTAAAATTAGAAGAAGATATAGATTTACATGACGGTTTTGAAATATATTCAGAAAATGAAATGGTATATTCTAGTATTGTTACTTGCATAAAAGATGAAAATTATAAAATAAAAAATGAAAAATCTTGTCTTGGTGAGTATATATGGATTGGTGATGTTAATAAAAAAATAAAATTTGGAGCTACTGTATACAAAACATCTAGTGATAAATTAAATAAAAAATATAGAAAAACATATGAAAATAATGTACAAAGTGTAAAAAGGAAAATAGATGTTAAATTGGAAATATTAAGTGGTAAGAACATTTGTTTTGAAGTGTGCAAAAATGATACTATAAATGAAACTGTAAAAAGAAAAATGGACTATATTCCTGAGATAGCTGTAAAAAAAGAGCTTTGCAAAGATCAGATATTTGAAAATTTTAAGAAGACAAAGGACATACCATTTGATCTTAACTTGATAGATTTAAAGTTAGATAGCAATCTCTTTGTTCCTGTTTCTAAGTTAAATGATATAAGAAAAGAAATATTAGATTGTGCATGTGAGGAAATATTAAAAGTTGATAAATTAAGAAAAGAAAAAATAAAATCAATTAATGTAAGTAACATAATGGATGAGTATGTCATTAAAAATAAGCAAAATACTAAAGAAGGTAATAGTGATGTAAATATGCTTTCATTTGATTACTCTAAAACAGATGTTGTAAACTCATTACAGGTATATGATTTTGATCCACGTGCAAATTATTTAGATATATATCAAAAAAAGTTTAATAAAAAGCTAAGTAGACTATATGTTAGTATAGATAATTATTACACGTTTGGCAAGATTATAAAAGAAAAGTATATAAAAAATGTTGATGTATTTTTAAATATTCCAAATGTGGTGGGCAAAAAGATGGATGATTTTATAACAGAAAACTTAGAAAAATTTTTAAAAGATGGCATAAAAGGATTTTTACTTGGAAGTTATGCATATATTGAGGCTATAAACCTACTTAAAAAGAAATATGATTTTGAAGTAATTGGAGATTATTCACTAAACATTTCTAATATATATAGTGCACTTTTTGTAAAGAAAAATGGTTTTGATTTTTTGTCACCATCTTTTGATATATCTATATCTGATATAGAGGAAATGTCTAAGTATATACAAATAGAGGTGGTAAATAATTATACTTGTGTAATGACTTCTAGATATTGTATATTAGGAAGTTTTGTTGCAAACAGAAGTCAAGGAGAAGTTTGTACGAAACCATGTATTTTAAATAATTTTGAACTAAAAGATTCATATGGATATAGTTATAACATTGTATGTGATAGTAATGATTGTATCATGAGAATTATTAAAAGAACAAGAAATATCAATGTTGATGATTATGACATTAATATAGAAGGTATAAGGGAGACTATTATAAAATAATAAATAAAAAAAGTATAAATATGAAAAAGCAAGTATATTTATTAAGTTAGATACTTGCTTTTTTACATCTTATAACAATTTATACTAAACTATCTATTTGGCAACATGCTGTCTATTGCGCCATATATTGCTGCAGCTATAAGTGAGCTTATAATTGAAATATAATATCCCTCTACAAAAAATTGTGTTATATATATAATTATAGCAGCACATGTAAATCCAACTATTCCTCTTCCAAGTGGAATATCATGTATACCAGTTACTACAGAAACTAAGTAGTCAAATAGTATTATTGTAATACTACTAAGTATTAAAATTGGAAATGATGCAATTTTAAAGTTTGGCGTAAAAAATACTGTAAGTGCAAAAACTGATATTGAAGATATAAATCTTATTATAAATTGTGATATACGTAATTTGTCTATATTAATGTTAGATGAAATTTTTAGCATAAATCCTCCTTAAATTTTCTTTTAAATTTTTATATTTTAATTTAGTAATATTATCTGTATATAATTTTGTTTTATGCAAAAAATATTTTTAGGTGATTTTTATGTTGATAGTATTTTTTAGAGCTTTAATTTTATATGCTGTGGTATTTTTTGTTATAAGGATTATGGGAAAAAAAGAACTTTCAAAAGTTCAACCTTTTGAGCTGGCAATAATAATTTTAATATCTGATCTTGCATCTGCACCTATGTCTTCTAGAGGAATTTCGATATTTGATGGTATTGTACCTATAATAACTTTACTTGTGGCATATATCATGTTTACAATCATTGTAAAGTCTAGTAATAAAGTTCAAGATGTTGTATGTGGTACACTTTCTGTAATTATAAAAGATGGAAAATTAGTAGAAGATGAACTTTCAAAATTGCAATATACTGTATCAGATATTATGGAACAGCTAAGAGAAAAAGATGTATTTAAGATTCAAGATGTAAAATGTGCGATGGTTGAAACAAATGGAACATTAAATGTTATTAAATATACTGATAATATGAATTTTATACCTCTTAATGTAATAGAAGATGGAAAAATATCAGACGGAAATATTAAAATTTTAAATATGAATGAAAATGATGTCGAAAATATAGTAAAAAAAGAAAATTTAAAAATTGAAGAAATACTAGTTGGAACACTTGATGAAAATAATAATTTTTTGTATCAACTAAAAAGTGAGGTGAACAAGAATGTTTAAACAAATATTAACTTTAATAATAGCACTTGGAATCTTAATATTTAGTGGAGTTTGGGAGATTAATTATTTAGAAAATAGTTCTAAGTATTTGATGGGGGATATAGATAATACTATAAATTACATAAATCAAGAAAAATTTGATATGGCAAAAGTTGCAAATAAAAATGTAATAAATACATGGAAAAATATGAAATTTGTTTGGAATATTTTTGTTAATCATGAAAGGGTTGATGACTTAGAAGAAGCATTAGTAGATATTGAATCATACATAGAATTTGAAAATAAAGAAGAGAGTATAAGTAGTGCTAATAAGTCAAAAAGAATAATTAATCAAATAGTCGAAAAACAAAAATTTACACCAGAACATATATTATAATGTATTATTTGAAGTTAGAATAAACATATGTTTAATTGACAATTATTTTATTTTATTTTGTTTTATTTTAACAGATTTATTTACTTAATAAAAAAAGTAGCACTACTAGGTTATTTTAGTGCTACTTGTAAGTTATAAGTAAAATAATAAATTTTTTAGTGATAATTGTTAGTATACTTATTAGATATTTTTGTTAAGGAACTTTTTAATAATAGCTTGTTTTTATATGACATATCACAAAGAGGCAATCTTGTTTTGCCAACATTCATTTCTAATATGTTCATTGCTTCTTTTATTGGAATTGGATTTGTTTCTATAAATAATTTTTCTATTAAATCAAGAAATTCAAGTTGTAACTTTAATGAATTTTTAGTATTATTCTCAAAATAGTACTTACATATGTCATGTGTTTGCCTTGGATATATATTAGCTAAAACAGATATTACTCCATGTCCGCCAAGAGATAAAATAGGTACTATTTGATCATCGTTTCCAGAATAAATAGCAAAGTCTTCTGGTACGTTTGAAGCAATTTTTGATATCTGGGAGATATTTCCACTAGCTTCTTTTATGCCAACGATGTTTTTTATTTCTACTAATCTTTTTAATGTATTTATATCTATATTTACACCTGTTCTACTTGGAACGTTATATAGTATCATTGGTATACTTGATTCTTCTGCAATTTTTTTATAATGTAAATATAAACCTTCTTGTGTACATTTATTGTAATAGGGAGTAACTACAAGTATGCCATCACATCCACAATCTCTAGCGTATTTAGACATTTCTATAGCATTTTGTGTGTTATTTGAACCGTGTACCTGCAATGACAGGTATTCTTCTTTGAACTTTTTTTACGGTGAAATTTATTAGTTCTTTTTTTTCTTTTGTGCTCATACAAGCTGATTCACCAGTAGTACCACAAACTATTATAGCATCAGTGTTATTTGACATTTGAAAATCTATAAGCTGATCTAATTTTGTGTAATTTATATTGTTGTTTTCATCAAATGGAGTTATGATGGCAACTCCAGAACCTTTAAAAATCATATAATCCCTTCTTTCTATTGTACTATCATTTTAGCTATGAATTTTATTTTTTTGTAGCATCTAGTTAAATAATACTTTTATGTAGAGGTGAAGATTTTGAAAACTAGTTGCAAATAAAGAGGCAGGTATTTTAAATAATAGTAATACTATACTAATATAGTGCAATACTTATAGTACAATATATATAAAAAAATATAAATTATGATATATTGTGACATAATCTTACAAATTAATACTAAAGTTATATATTTAATTGATATATTTTTTTTGTTATGTTATAATTTTTATTGAGGTTGATAAATAATGAAAAAACTTACAAAAAAAGAAAGAAATATGGCGATAATACGTCTTATTTTGACTGTATTAGTATTTATTGTATGTATAGTTATAACAATAAAGGTATTACCTATAGTTTCAAAGTTATCTGATGAAAACTATAGAGTTTATTTTAAAGAGAAAGTAAATGCAATGGGATTTAAAGGAGTTATATTTGTACTTCTTTTACAAATTTTGCAAATAGTTGTTGCAGTTATACCTGGCCAACCAATGGAAATTGTTTCTGGAATGTTATATGGACCAATAGGTGGAATATTTGTATGCTTAGTTGGAATATTTATTGGAACGGCTATTGTTTTTTATCTTGTAAGAAAACTTGGAACTGATTTTATGCAACTTTTTTTTAGTCCTGAAAAAATTGATAGTATAAAAAATTCTAAGATTTTTAAAAATAGCGCTAAGTTTGAGTTTATAATGCTGATAATATTTGTAATTCCTATGATGCCAAAAGATATTTTTATTTATCTTGGTGGAATAAGTCCGGTAAGACCAAAGAGATTTCTTGCTATAGCAACTCTTGCAAGAATTCCAGGTTTGTTTTTAACCGTGTATATGGGAAATAGAATTTCAAATGGTAATTTTTCAATGGTTGTTGTACTAATAGCTATTATTTTAATAATAGCAGCAATAGGGTATTTTATCTATTCAAGAATAGAACAAAAGTTTGAAAAAGATGAGACTTAACAAGAGTTTTTGAAATAAACTTTTAGTAGAAGAAATTCTCTAAAAGTTTATTTTTTCATTATAACATATAATTATAACCGAAATTTTACATAAAATATGAGCTAAGTGAAATTATAACTTTGGAATAATATGTTAAATAAAATATTAAATGCACGATTAAC
>OJNH01000176.1_pt1 | contig 56250 bp, 71 predicted proteins | sample 1597361 | NCBI WGS metagenome assembly OJNH01 (sample SAMEA2452136, study PRJEB22498) | human gut metagenome | biome: human feces; feature: human gut; material: feces | place: Australia | collected 2012
GCGATAGTCTCCGGGACATCACCCTCAACAATCTTGAGTGCAAGTCCTTCAACAACCGCCGTCTTACCGACGCCCGGCTCACCTATAAGACATGGATTGTTCTTGGTTCTTCTGCTTGTTATCTGGATAACCCTCTGTATCTCTTTCTCCCTGCCGATAACCGGGTCAAGCTTACCTTCTGCGGCAAGCTTGGTCAGATCCCTGCTGTACTGTTCAAGTGTCGCTGTAGGATTTTTCTTGTTCTTAGGCTTATTTCCCTGAAAATCCTCCTTGTAGGCGCTGCTGTCCTCACCCATCGCGATGAGAAGGTCAACATAAGTCTTTTGTATATTTACACCTATCGTGTTCAAAAGCCTGAGCGCAACACTCTCACTCTCCTTAATGATTGCGATAAGTATGTGCTCCGTTCCTATAAGCTGTGCCTTAAAACGCACTGCCTCACGCGCCGCCTGGTCAAGCACCCTGCGTGCTCTCGGTGTATATGAATCCGGCTCAGCAACATTCACATTGTTGTCCTGTGAGATGAGCTGCTCTAAGATTGCCACTATTCTATCCTCATCGGCACCATTCTCGATAAGAACCTCGCTCGCAACACAGTCCTCCTGCCTTAACAGACCAAGAAGAATATGCTCTGTTCCGACTGAGGTGTGTCCAAGCTCGCTCGCAGCTTCCGCTGCAAGCTCTAAAGCCTCCTCGGCTTTCTTTGTAAATCCTATCTGCATAATATATTCCTCTCTGTATCACTCTCTATTTAGGCAATTGCGAAACTCTGTTAATTAATGCCGGACGTTGTGCAATTTTGCTATATTACCGCTGGGCACGCTCTCGCTACGTTGCAACTCGTAGCGGCGCATAAGCGGCTAAAACACAGCCGCTAAACGCCGACGGTTGCAAAGTACCCAGCTTGCAATATAGTAAAATTGTACAACTGTTTATTGTTAAATTGGAGTTTCGCAATTACCTATTACAATCTATATCCCATATCATTATTCTTCAAGCTCAGGCAGATGATCCCTGATATATTTCGCACGGAGTACGTCCACCTCCTCAACGGACATCGCTTTTTCCTTGCCATTGTTGTATTGCAAGGTTCTTGGCTGGATGGCAAGCATCATTGAGTAGGTCGAAAAATCTTCTGCGTCTTTGAACTTAATCGTACCCAGACACAGTCCAAGACGTATCTCCGACAGGAGAACCATAGCATTCTTAAGGTTAAGGCATCTTGAATATTTCAGAACGCCATAGGACTTATATGCTTCATCCTCAGCCCTTATCTTTCCTGATTCAAGGTAATCTTTACGGAGTGCGCGCTCCTGACGCATAATCTGCTGAACAACCGAATCTAGGTTATGAATGATATCCTCCTCCGACTGTCCAAGGGTTCTCTGGTTGGAAAACTGATAGATATCTCCCATTCCGTTCATGCCCTCGCCGAAGCATGCCGACATTCTCACTCCGAAGCGCCCAAGCTCATTTGCAAGGAGCTGCAGCTTCTTGGTGTTGGCAAGCACCGGAAGATGGAGCCTGTATGCGGCTCTCATTCCCGTTCCGACATTCGTAGGGTAGGTGGTGTGATACCCATATTTTTCACTGAAGGCATAATTAAAATGCTCCTCCAGAAAATCATCATACATGTCAGCCGACTTAAGGCATGCTTCCATGTCCATGCCCGATATCATCGCCTGTATTCTTAGGTGATCCTCGCTGTTGACCATAATTGATAAGCCGCCGTCATGGGAGAGTGCTGCCGCTCCGTCCTTGCGTCCTGCCATATATCTGTTTATCTCCTGCTGTTCATACAAAAGCTGTCTCTGATTGTCTCCTATTCCGTTCATACGCTTCAGCTCAAAGCCATCTGCGTACTCGCTGTCGCTTATGCACTCAAACACCCTGTCGACAAGATTCTTTCCCTCGTCGGCACTTATTTTGGTGGAAAACGGATATTCGGTAGTGTTTCGCGCAAGTCTTATGCGGCTTGAAAGCACTACATCGGAGTCTTTTCCCTTTTTTTCATACCATTTAAGCATTGTCATCCGCCCCCTCAATCCGGCTTCTCAAGTCCTTTATATAGTCGCGGAGCCTTGCCGCCTCCTCGAAATCCTCCTCAAGTACTGCCTGCTTAAGTCTCTTGTCCATGACATCTATCTCATGTGAAAGCGATGCCCTCGTAGGCTTCTTCTCCGCCCTTGCGCCGTCGTTTCCTGCTGCTATTGTTACTTCTGCGTTCATTCCGCTGTCATTTTCACTTACCTGTGCATTCATGCTCCTCATGGACTTCATAAGCCTGTATGGCTTCTTTCCCTGGTGATTAACACTCCCCTGCAGCTTCTTGATACTGTCATCAAGGAGCGGACCGAATACATTATAACACTCAGCACACCCAAAAGCACTGTTCTTTATAAACTCGCCATAGCTTAGGTGACAGCCCGGGCACACAACATGTGTCTTAGGGTCATCCTGCCCGCCTCCTACCGGCATTCCGAGAAGTCCCGACAAAAGCTGCCCCAGCCTTCCGTCGCCATCAAGCAGATTGGTGTAATAGCTTATATCAGTCTTAGCTGCACATTCACTGCAAAGATGATGCTCCGTCTTATTCCCGTTAACAACCTCCGAATAGTGGAAGGTCGCCTCATTTTCTCCACAAATCTCACATAACATTCGATTAGTCCTCCCCTATATATTCACTTATTATCTCATCAACCAGAGCATGTATCTCCTCCGGTGTGAGATTCTTACATAATGCCTTGGCAACTATAACACGCATATCATCGGAGAGCTCCTGCATGGCGCGTATCTTGTCTACATCCACTGCAATCACCGCGCCTCTTCTGCGGTCGAGCTTTATAAAGCCCTCCTCGCGAAGCACTGAGTATGCCTTGTTGACCGTATGCATATTTACGCCCACAACATCGGCAAGCTGCCTCACCGACGGCAGAATATCGCCCTCATGCATCTCATCCATGGCAATACAGGTGATTATCTGATTACATAGCTGCACATATATAGCCTCATCACTGTTAAAATCAATCGTAAATACCATAGCTATAATTCCTCCGATACGTCATTGTTATAGTATGAATATAACAGATATGCGGCAAAAAAACAATTAATTTTTTATAAACATTCATGTGGAAAAACATGCCAATTTTATCTATATGTGTATAACGTATTATGTTTATGCATATCAGCTCCGTTGTCCGAAGCAAGATGTTCTAAGAACTCTGATAAAGGTATTCTATACGTTCGCCACCGAAGCAAAGCATACATCCTTGTATGCATTGCTTCTAAAGCAGCATCCGTGCTGCTTTTGGCTAAGTACTGTACAGAGTTCTAAGAACATCTAAGCTTCTCCCAAAGGTCGTGATATGCATAAACATAATACGTTATACATAGCTAGGTATACACGGCATATTTTGAAACAAATCTTATAAAGTAGAATTACGCACTATCAATTCCTTTTTCGGTAATATACACCTACTCCCGCAATTGCCAGAATACTTATGACTGCTCCCACTCCAAGTCCCTTTGTCCTGTGCTTCATTTCGATATGGTGAATACCGTTTTCTATATTTGTCATAATCATATATCCGGCAAGGCTTTCCGTCCTCTGCTTTACACCATCAATATATATGCTCCAGCCCTCATTATATGGCAGTGATATGACAAGTATGCCGCTCCTTGTCATTATATTCCCCGATATATACTCATTTTTGCCAACAAGACCATGCCAGCCGTTCCCAACCGATATATCGTACATTTTTCCAAGCACGTTCTCATCTATAAAGCTCTTGACCGTTCCGTAGTCTGCGCTCTTATCGTTTAAAAGCTTTACAAATTCCTCACAGCTCTCCGCTTTTATGCTGTAACCAACCGGAAGAGCCGCCTCGTTTTTCGTATAACCTGCTCCGTCTTTACCATTATTTATCCTGTATTTAACTCCAAGAAAAACATCCGCCGCACAGCTCTTATCGTACCGCGTGCTGAGATTCTTAGCGTAGACGGACATTCCCATATTCACGAAAAAATCGTAAGCCGTCTTGCTCATCGTTGACGAATAGTAGGATATCCCATTGTAACCGCATAGCTGTCCCGGATTGAAATTCCACGGCGTCTCAAGCTCCGTCCTGTAAAAAGCGGAGCCATCCTCCGCTTTGATATCCCCAGCCACCTTCTCATATTTCTCCATTGTCTGATAATACTCATTGCCATCGACCATGCGTATCTGGCTGTAAAAAGTATATACCGCATTGGCAGTCACCTCTATAAAAAGAAGCAGAACGATAACACCGCACCACGAAAATCGGCTGTGCGGGCGATGTCCGGCACGCGTGGGCTTCTGCTGCTTTTTCACAGTCCGCGCCTCATTCTTTTCCCTGCGCAATTTTTCAAGTTCATCACAGCAGACATACGCCTGCTTGACAATAAGAAAGATCAGGCAGAAGCTCCATCTTCCCGGTAGCTGGTTCGGATAGTGAAAGCCGTGCCACACATAATCAAAGATATTACAGTTGAGTGACAAATAGAAGAAAATGCAGCCTGAAATAATGCAGATTCTTTTTCTTATATTTTTCTGTATAAAAAAAGATAATATGCACAACGCAATACACACAGCCCCGCAGTATATGTTCGGAACGCCATACACAAGGGAAATCTCGCGAAACGGCAGAAAGCCCGCCAGCACCTCCGTAACCGGATGGTAGAACTCTATTTTGCCGCCAAAGTCCGCCCCCGAAGCTGCCGTATTTCTAATCGCATAGTAAGCCGGCAATGTGTACACAGCACTCACCGCCCCGGCAATCAGCGAATAGAGCAGGAATCTCCACATTTTTCCCAACAACTGTCCAGATGACATTCTCTCACCGATGACGCAGCCGGCAAAGTACACCACGGAAAACAGACATACCATATAGCCGATGTAAAAATTGGATATGATTGTGTATGAGAGCGCGGCAATATAGAGTATTCCGCCCCTTTTTGAGCGTATGTTATCAATCCCCTTTATGACAAGCGGCAGACATATCACCGCGTCCATCCACATAAACTGGTTGATGAAAGCCAGCGTGTACGCCGACAGCGCGTAGGCTGCCGAAAACACCGGCAGCTTCACATCCACGCCGCGCGGTTTCTTTTTAGTGGTACATCCGGACAGATATATGGAACAGGTGAGCCCTGCAAGCCCTATTCTGATTGCAGCTAATATATTTATACCGGCAATCATCAGCTTGTCCGGAAGCAGATATAGCGGCAGCCACAATACGCTGTTGGTGTAATACGCATTCTGCGCCCACAGGTTAAAGCCCATCAGCCCTTTGCCGGACCAGAACAGCTCCCCGCTCTTTATTGCCTCCTTCATCGCGCACAGCATGGGATAATACTGTCCCCACGCATCTATCGCCAAAAGACTGCCATTGCCGAACGGCATCGCTCCTCTCAACGCAAGCCCGGCTATGGCAGTCAGAAAAGACAATAAAAATGAGAATAAAAAATTTACCATGATATCTTCCCCCTGAATTTAAGTTGATATCATGGTAAATTACAATACTTTCATAAATTATTAGAAAATCTTTCAGTTTTCTTTCAATTGTCAATCTGCCCTAACTCTCTAGCGGGAGGGTCACAACCGCACTGAAGGAATCGCCCTTCAGCTTTATGTCAAAGCTGCCGCCAACGCCCTCAGTATATGTCTTTGCTATGGCAAGCCCTATTCCGCTTCCCTCGCCTGTGCGCTCACTGTCCCCGCGCACGAACCGCTGGGTTATCCTCTCCGGCGTAAAATTCATCTCGTAGGACGAAGTGTTCATAATTTCCACGCTTACCCTGTCATCATACGTTTTCAGCGTGACAAATATTCTGGTCCCGTCAAGTGAATATTTAACCGCGTTGTCAAGAAGATTGGAAAATACCCTGTGCATCCTGCTCCCATCCGTCCTCACAAGCACACTGTCACTGTCGATATCCATACATAATTTTCTTCCCGACTTTCCAAGCCTGTCATCGCACTCTGCTATGGTCTGGTTTAGGAGCATCACAAGGTCAAGCTCCTCCATATTGAGCGCCGCGTTCCCGGTCGCCGTCTTTGACATATCAAATACATCCTCAAGCATCGACAAAAGATACCGCGATTTGTGGTTTAACTTCCTTACGCACTCATCCGCCTCGTCAGAAAGCTCCATGCCCTCAAGCATCTCGCCATAGCCCACTATCGAAGTCATCGGCGTTCTGAGGTCATGCGACACATTGGTGATGAGCTCCACCTTGAGCTTCTCGCTCGCAACCGCCCGCTCTACAGCCTCCCGCATCGCATTGTCGGCGTCTCTTACCATGGACTGTTTTCCGTTAATCAGCAGATAATACGCCGTCATAAAGGCGGCGAAGTACAACAGCACAAGCAGGCATATCATAAGCGGCGCAAGCTTGTAATCTATCATATATATAAGCCCTATCCCCATTCCAAGGAACACCGGTGCCAGTGATAACATGCACTCAAAGGCGATAAGCATATATAGCCACGCCATGCTTCTCATGTTCTCTGTCCTGCCGCGCCTATACGCAATTCTATAGGCAAGGCTGCTCTTTAACAGTACACCTTCGCGTATCTGTGCGGCAAATCCCTGCAGCATGAGAAGCAGGACATAGACCGCCGGCAGGCACAGAAGCCACAGCATATACACCGCAAATCTTCTTTTAAGACTTAATTCTATTATATTGAAAAAATCAACATGATAATATCCGCCGGTACAGTTGTAATAAATGTATATCCACAGCATGACCGCCATCAGTGACAGCGCCGTAATCAGGGCTCTGAATTCCATCATCATACTGCTTTTAGCATGTTTAAAAAGGCTGCCCGCAAGCGTGAAGCTTAGAACGAAAAGAAACAAAAACACGAGCCCCACCGGCAGACAATACCAATAATCATAGCTTCTGTTAAAACCAACCTGCCCCCACTCACCAAATGCCGTCAGAAAATATATTGCCCCGGTAAGGAACACCGCTGGGACAATGAGAAAAGCCCTGCCCGCTATCTTATTCTCTCTCAAGCTTATAGCCAATTCCCCACACCACCTTTATGTATTCCGGCTTCGCCGGGTTAATCTCAATCTTGCTCCTTATGCGGCTTATATGAATCATTACCGTGTTCTCAGCCGCGTAAGCGTCACTATCCCACACTCTCTCATATATCTCCTTCGCATTGAATATCCTGCCCGGATTTTTCATAAGAAGTGTCACAATCTTAAGCTCCGTAGGGGTCAGCTTCACCTCATTTCCCCGAACATTGAAACGCTTTGCCTGTGTGTCAAGCTCAAGTTCATGGTAGACCAACACCGATTCAGGTTTAACCTCCGCTATGGAGCCAAGCCTCATATAGCGCCTTAAAAGCGAATTGACCCGCGCCACAAGCTCTGCCCTCATAAACGGCTTCACAAGGTAGTCATCCGCCCCTGTGGTGAGACCTATAACCCTGTCGCTCTCCTCCCCCTTTGCCGACAGAATAAGTATCGGTACATTGCTTTTCTCCCTTATCTTCATCGTGGCAAGAAGTCCGTTCATCTTAGGCATCATAATGTCAAGTATCACAAGCTGGACGCTTTGGGATGAAAGGAGCGAAAGAGCTTCCTCCCCATTGTAAGCCTCAAGCACATTGAAACCTTCCTCTGCAAGAATTTTTCTTATTATATATACTATCTCAACATCGTCATCGGCGACTAAGATATTAATTTTGTCCATATTTTTCTCCATATTGTACAAAAGGCGGAGTTGAACACTCCGCCCTTCATATCACATAAATCTCTTACTATCTGTCATATCTATAATTGCTGTAATGACAGCTCTCTATTACGCCTCATCAATCGCCTTACCGATGTCATGTCTCATATACTTATTCTCAAATGAAACCCATTCCGTAGCCTTATACGCATTGGCTCGTGCGGTCTTAAGGTCGGCACCTGTAGCTGTGATTCCTAAGACTCTTCCTCCGTTGGTAACAAAGCCTTCGTCTGTGAGCTTAGTTCCGGCGTGGAAGCAGTAATAGCCGGGATTGTTGTCAAACGCCTCAAGTCCTGTGATAAGCTTGCCCTTCTCATACTTCTCAGGATATCCGTCAGATGCAAGCACGACACATACAGCCGCATTATCCTCGAACTCGAGGTCAATCTTATCGAGTGTTCCATCAATACATGCCTCGAACACATCAATAATATCGTTCTTCATTCTCGGAAGCACAACCTGCGTCTCAGGGTCTCCGAAACGAGCGTTGTACTCAAGCACGCGAGGTCCCTTCGGTGTGAGCATAAGTCCGAAGAAAATGATTCCCTTGAACTCTCTTCCCTCCGCCTTCATAGCATCCACGGTTGCCTGATATATGTACTTCTTACAGAACTCGTCAACCTCAGGTGTGTAGAATGGGCTTGGTGAGAAGGTTCCCATTCCGCCTGTGTTAAGACCCTTGTCGCCATCCTTTGCACGCTTGTGATCCTGTGCCGAGGTCATAATCTTGATTGTGTGTCCATCTACAAATGAAAGAACTGACACCTCACGTCCCGTCATAAATTCCTCTATAACTATTCTGTCACCTGCTGAGCCGAACTGCTTGTCAAGCATGAGTGTCTTGACGCCTGCCTCAGCCTCCTCCCTGGTATTGCAGATAAGCACACCCTTTCCAAGTGCAAGACCATCAGCCTTCAAAACGGTAGGATACTCCGCTGTCTTGAGGTATTCAAGTGCAGCCTCCGGGCTGTTAAAGGTCTCATAGCCCGCTGTCGGTATATTGTACTTCTTCATAAGATCCTTTGAAAATGCCTTTGAGCCCTCAAGGATAGCCGCATTCTTTCTAGGTCCGAATACGCGGAGTCCTGCTGCCTCGAATGCATCGACGATTCCTCCCACAAGAGGATCATCCATACCGATAATTGTAAGATCTATCTTCTGCTCCTTGGCAAACGCTGCAAGCTTGTCAAATTCCATAGCCGTAATAGGAACACATTCAGCTATCTGACCGATTCCGGCATTACCCGGGGCGCAGAATATCTTGTCAACCCTCTTACTCTGTGCACATTTCCATGCTATCGCATGCTCTCTTCCACCACTACCAACAATAAGAATTCTCATAACTGTTCCTTTCTGTCTGAAACTTTAGCAATACTGTCCGGCACCTCTTGTCCGGACAGCACATTTTATCATTGTTCAATTACAGTCTTACCGTCAATTACCTTGACCTTCCCCTGTGCTATCAAATCAATAGCCTGAGGAAGTATCACCCATTCAGCCTGCTCCATGACACGTCTCTGGAGTGTCTCCGGCGTATCATCCTGCTCAATCATAACAGGCTTCTGTAAAATTATAGGACCTGTGTCCGTTCCATCGTCCACAAAATGAACGGTTGCACCTGTCACCTTAACTCCTCTGCCAAGAGCCGCCTCATGGACATGAAGCCCGTAGTGACCCTTTCCGCAGAACGAAGGTATTAGTGATGGATGTATATTTATAATTCTGTTTGTATATGCCTTGACCATAATCTCAGGGATAGCAACAAGAAAGCCCGCAAGCACAATAAGGTCAACCTTATATGAATCCACCGCCGCAAGAAGTGCCCTATGGAACTCCTCTCTGTCCGCGAAGCTCTTAGGAGATATACACTCTGCAGGAATATTGTTGTTCCTTGCTCTATCAAGGGCATAGGCCTTGCGGTTATTGCTTATGACAACCGCAATCTCCGTGTTATGTATCTTCCCTGAATTTACACCGTCAATGATAGCCTGGAGATTCGTTCCGCCACCGGATACAAGCACCGCAATCCTTAGCATACGGTAACTCCCTTCTCGCCTGCAACAGCCTTTCCGATAACAAATGCCTTCTCGCCTGCCTCATTGATGGCAGCAATTGTCTTATCTGCATCAGCAGGATCTACCGCAAGAACCATTCCGACACCCATGTTGAAGGTGTTGTACATCATCTGTTCCTCGATATTTCCCTTACTGGCAAGCATCTTGAAGATTGCAGGAAGCTCATAGCTGTCCTTCTTAACCTCAGCTCTGATTCCATCAGGAAGCATTCTCGGAATATTCTCATAGAAACCACCGCCTGTGATATGGCTGCATCCCTTAATCTTAACGCCCGCTTTCTTCACAGACTTGAGTGCCTTTACATAAATTCTTGTAGGCTCAAGAAGTGCCTCTCCAAGTGTCTTTCCAAGCTCATCATAATATGTACTTAAGCCTTCCTTGGTAAGCTCTTTTTCAAATACCTTGCGGACAAGTGAGAAACCATTAGAATGTACACCTGATGAAGCGATGGCAACAAGTGTATCTCCGTCCTTGATATCCTGTCCTGTAATCATATCCTTGCGGTCAATCACACCTACTGAGAAGCCTGCAAGGTCATAATCCTCCTCAGGCATAAGTCCAGGGTGCTCGGCTGTCTCACCACCGATAAGTGCACACTCAGACATCTTACAGCCCTCTGCAACACCCTTTACAATCATGGCAATCTTCTCCGGATAGTTCTTGCCGCAGGCAATATAGTCTAAGAAAAATAACGGCTCACCACCTGCGCACGCAACATCATTAACACACATAGCAACCGCATCGATACCTATTGTGTCATGCTTATCCATGATAATGGCAAGCTTAACCTTCGTACCGCAGCCGTCTGTTCCCGATAACAAAACAGGATCTTCCATATCCTTAATTGCCTTCAATGAAAATGCTCCCGAGAATCCTCCAAGACCACCTAATACCTCCGGTCTCATCGTTCCCTTTACATACTCCTTCATAAGCTCAACCGACTTATATCCTGCTTCAATATCTACTCCGGAATTCTTATAATCCATTTTTCTTTCCTCCATTATTGTATTATGATGTTGTAAATCGTATTCAAAGCTGTAAATATATATCTATTTATGCGTTGTAGCCTTCATATCCTGTCTTTTCAATCTTCTCCTTCTTAGCCATAACACCTGCCTTCAGCTCTTCTTTATAAGCCTTAAGCTTAGCAAGAAGCTCAGCATCTGATGCTGCAAGAATCTTAGCAGCGAGAATACCCGCATTGGCTCCTCCATCTATTGCAACCGTTGCAACCGGAATACCACTTGGCATCTGAACGATAGAATAGAGAGAATCCACACCTCCAAGAGCTTTCGTATGGATTGGAACACCGATAACAGGAAGCGGGAATATAGCCGCACACATTCCCGGAAGATGAGCCGCTCCTCCTGCACCCGCGATGATGCACTTGATTCCCTTCTCCTCAGCTTTAGAAGCATAGTCAAAAAATACATCCGGCATTCTGTGAGCCGAAATAATCGTAATCTCGTAATCAATCCCAAATTTTTCAAGCATCTGTGCTGCCTTAGACATAACCGGAAGGTCTGAATCACTTCCCATAACAATACCTACTTTTGCCATTGTAGTTCTCCTTTATGTGTATTTTTTTAAAGCCCGACAAGTATAAATAATATCAGCATAACAATAATAATACCATTGATAAATGTGCCAAAAAAAGAAACTCCATAGCGCTTATCCTGTTCCTTATAGCTTAACAGCCCGAAAATAAGCCCGAAAAGAGACAATACCAGCGCTAAAAGTCCGTATGCTCCCACCTGCATGCTGCCTTCACCGCGTGCCCTAAATGACAGCAATATGCTATAGCCCAATGCAAGCAGTGAAAAAACCGCCAATGCCGATGAGAGAACTCCTCCGATTGTATATTCCTTATAGGAAAAACGAAGTTTTGTCTTTTTCATAATATATCAATCCTAAAAAAGTGTATCCGGCTTGGCCGCAAGCAGCTTAGCTCCAGTCACAATCATCAGGATTCCACATGCTGCTCCCGCAACCACAGTGATGATTCCCGTGGTTATCGCCGCTGCTCCCGAACCCTTTACTCTCTTAAAAAGTTTTTCGTTCATCCAAACACCTCCAACTATTTCACTCCGTATGTCTCATAATATGAATCTATTCTTGACTTTATCTCATCATCAATAAGAACCCTTCCGTGGCATGGCTTATTGTAAAGATACTCTGTAACTTCCTTCATAGACACAATAGCCTTGGCGTCAAAACCATACTTCTCCTTAATTTCATCGAGAGCGCTCTTCGTACCTGAAAGACCTACTTCCATGCGGTTAAGTGACACCATAAGACCAACGATTTCTACATTGGCTGCTCCTCTTACCTTAGGTACGGTCTCTTCCATGGACTTTCCGGATGTGGTGACATCCTCAATCATAACCACCCTGTCACCATCAACAAGCTTGCTTCCAAGGAATCCACCCTTATCTGCGCCGTGATCCTTCTCTTCTTTTCTGTCCGAACAATAGCGAACCTCCTTGCCGTATAATTCACTATACGCAATTGCTGTAACAACACTGATAGGAATTCCCTTGTATGCCGGTCCGAATAATACATCAAAGTCATCACCATAGTTATCGTGAATAGCCTTCGCATAATATTCTCCTAATTTCTTAAGCTGTGAGCCTGTCACATAAGCTCCTGCATTCATAAAGAACGGAGACTTTCTGCCGCTCTTCAAAGTAAAATCGCCGAATTTCAAGACATTGCTCTCTACCATGAAATCAATAAATTCCTGCTTGTACTGTTCCATATTTGTTCTCCTTCACTATTGTTATAAAGTAAGCATTATCTGTGTGATTGTAACACACACATATCCTATTTTCAATCATTTAACGCATTATAATGCGCACATATTTCATAATGAAATTCTTATCATATATGAATGTAAGAAATACATTGTCATTGACTGCGGCAAACACTTCCTTAGAGAGTGCAGAGCTTCCAAATACGGTTAACACCGCAAACACAATCCATATTGCGAAAAGTCCGATGACAAAGCCTGCGGCAGCACCCGCCGCCTTATTTATCTGCCTGAGAACCGGAAGCTTCGCAAGCACAGAGATAAATCCGAATATTACTCTCAGCAATATGAATACAATCAAGAAGCTTATGACAAACGTAATCACATTAAATATCAAATCCGATATGTAGTTTATCATATATTCCTTTATGCTGCTGACACCTAACTGCGCATATTTTGTCACGGTGTTATTCTCCTTCAGCATATCCTTTATAACTTCAGGAAAATTCAGACTGTCTATTATCTCCTCGTCGCTTTTAAGCTCAAACATGCTATCGGTAATTATGTTTTCCTCAACAATAGCCTGTATTCCATCATATATTTTAGTATTATCCTTTATAGCTCCTGTGACAAACGGCAGAAGCATGAATACAGCTATCAGCGTTCCGACAAGTGATACAACAGAAAAAATCATTTTGATGATTCCCCTGTACATCCCCACTATTGTTGATAACGCTAACACTGCTATAACTGTTATCAATACCCAGTTCAACTCTTAACTCCCTTCTGCCTCCCTGCTATAGTCCTTAATGCACACAGCCGATAAGCTCTTTGACATCATTCACCTTATTCTTCTCCATGTATGCCTTAATTCCTTCAAGCACCTCTATTGTTGTGTAAGGATTGTGGAAATTGGCGGTTCCTATTGATACTGCCGTTGCGCCTGCCATGATGAACTCCAGCGCATCCTCGGCATTCATTATGCCGCCCATTCCTATAACAGGTATCTTAACCGCATGTGCCGCCTGATATACCATTCTCACGGCCACAGGCTTGATTGCAGGGCCGGAGAGTCCTCCTGTCTTATTGGCAACCGCGAAGGTTCTCCTGTTCACATCAATCTTCATTCCTGTGAGAGTATTGATGAGTGAAATCGCATCGGCTCCGCCTGCCTCAGCCGCCTTAGCCATTACAGTGATGTCCGTCACATTAGGGCTGAGCTTCATAATGACCGGCTGCTTCGCATGCTTTTTTAAAACCGAAGTGATATGCTCAACACTGTCGGGATTCTGACCGAAAGCTATTCCGCCCTCCTTCACATTAGGGCAGGAAATATTGATTTCAAGCATGTCAACAGGCTCATCTGCAAGCCGTCCAACAACCTCAACATAATCCTCCTCCGTCTTTCCACACACATTGACAATAATCTTTGTATCGTACTTCCTCAGGAACGGAATATCCCTTTTGCAAAATACATCTATGCCCGGATTCTGAAGTCCGATGGCATTAATCATTCCACCATAGGTCTCTGCAATCCTGGGTGTAGGATTTCCCGGCCATGGAACATTAGCCACGCCCTTAGTCACAACCGCTCCAAGCATATTCAGATCAACAAATTCACCATATTCTGCACCTGACCCGAAGGTTCCCGAAGCCGTCATAACAGGATTCTTAAGTTCAACACCCGCGATATTTACCGTTGTACATAATTCCATTACAGCTCCACCTCCTTTGAATCGAATACCGGTCCATCCTTGCATATTCTGGCATTGTGGACATGTGAATGCTCATCAATATCCTTTGTCCTGCATACACAGGCAAGACATGCACCTATGCCGCAGGCCATCTTCTCCTCGAGGGAAATCTGGGCTTCTGTTCCCTTATCCTCCGCATACATCTTAAGCCCTCTCAGCATAGGAGCAGGACCACATGCGTAGAACACTCCGGCTTCAATATTTTCCTGCTTTATGGCATCAATAACATTACCATGTACTCCAAGGCTTCCGTCATCTGTAGCAATCACAACCCTGGCATATTTCTTCATATCCTCAACAAGGAATGTGCTGCTGTCACGATATCCAAGCACCGCCGTAATCTCCATATCAGGATACGCCGAATGTATTCCCTTTGCCAGCTCAAGCATAGGAGGAATTCCGATTCCACCCGCGACAAGCACAGGCTTCTTGTCCTTTATAGTAAATCCATTACCAAGAGGGCCGATAATCTTTACCGTATCCCCCTGTACATAGCGGGAAAATTCGCCCGTACCAAAGCCTACAACTCTGTATACAAGTCTTAGTGTGTTCCCATTCACCTCACAAATGCTTATCGGTCTTGGCAGAAGCTTCGAGCCATCATGCGTGTACAGTGAAACAAACTGTCCCGGGCGTGCCTCCTTCGCAATATCTTTTGTCTCAAGCACGAGGCTGTAAATTCCGTCTAAAAGCTTCTCCTGACAAACCACTTTTGCTGTTTCTGTGTATTTTGACATAGTATTCTCCACCTTATTTGTTTGCGAGTGCTCCATTGATATCGGCAACCATATCCATCACTGCAGCTCTTGACGCATCACCGAAATTTTCCGCTCCGTATTGTGTATACTTCTCATTCTTATAAGCAGCGATTATTCCTCTTGAGCTGTTAACTATAGCACCAAGTCCGTCCTCATTAAAGAAATCCACAAGATCGGCGCCCTTGCCACCCTGTGCACCATATCCCGGTACAAGAATAAAGCTCTTAGGCATAAGCTTTCTCAGTGTTCTTCCCATCTCAGGGTATGTGGCACCCACAACAGCGCCCACATAGCTGTAGCCATCTCCCATGCATTCAGCTCCCCACTCGGCAACCTTCTCGCCAACCCACTCATAAAGTGGTCTTCCGTCAATGATTCTGTCCTGAAATTCTCCGCTTGAAGGATTAGATGTCTTTACAAGTATGAAAATACCCTTCTTCTCCTCCTTACATACGTCAATAAAAGGCTTGATACCATCCGAACCTAGGTAAGGATTAACCGTAGCAAAATCCTCATCAAATGCACTGTATGACTTCGTTCCCACATTGACCCTTCCAAGATGTGCAACCGCATAGGCAGCCGATGTGGAGCCGATATCACCTCTCTTGACATCTCCTATAATAACAAGGTTCTTCTCCTTTGCATACTTAACCGTGCGCGAAAACGCTTCAAGTCCCGGTATGCCGAACTGCTCATACATGGCAATCTGAGGCTTAACAGCCGGAATAAGATCATATGTCTTATCAATTATCTCCTTGTTAAACTGCCATATAGCTTCTGCTGCTCCCTCTAATGTCTCTCCGTACTCTGCAAATGCCTTCTTCTGGATATGCTCCGGAATATAGCTGAGCATAGGATCAAGTCCTACAACTATAGGTGCATTTGTCTTCCTGATGTTGGTGATAAGCTTGTTAATCATAATTCCTCCTATATAATTCCTGCATTTTTAAGATCATTTAAAACGCCCTTGTTTTCAATATATTCAGACAACTCTGAGGCTGTAACCCACTTAAAATCACTTACTGCCTCGGAGAGAATAACCATATCCGATTCTGCGTGGCACAGATAAGCAATACCGACAATCTGCATGTCGCCAAGTGAATATGACCATGTATATGGTATACTGTCAATCCGGGCATCTAACCCCGTGGCTTCGTTGATTAACTGTTCTACATACAAATCCGGTCCTGTGCCATACTCCAGGTCACCATCAACAAATTCCCACTGATATGGCTCTGTTATCCTGTCATCATACCACTTGCGAAGTATCAAGAACTTATCATTGTTCTTTACAATTCCTTTAATCTTGATTCCAAACTTATTCATCACTTATCACCCTTTCTCAAGAAAGCATCTGTATGCATTTTCCCTTTCATGGTATTTTTAGGCTTCTCTCCGACATCCGCACTTGTAAGCACAGCCGAAAGATTCTTGGTGAGAATTGCAGCACATGCCGGACAGAATCTGCCATATCTTATAGGCTCTCCGCACCTCTCACATGGAATATACTGCCCCGAGCCATCCGGTATCTCTATTCTTCCCTGACGCAGCAGCTTATTGATTTTATAGATTGAGACACCTGTAGCCTCCGAAATCACTATTCCCGGACTCGGTCCATGTTCATCTATATATGCCTTTACCTTTCCAAAATCATCATATACTACATTTCCACAGTCCTCACAGATATATTTCCCGGCTCCCTGAAATATATATCTTCCACCACATTTGTCGCATTTTATGGGTGTATCATCAAATACAACATTTTTCCTTTTGTCTATCATTGATACCTCTCCTTTACTTTAAAAATCCATTTACTATCTGTGCTTCTGCCTCAGCCTCGGTGAGTCCTAAGGTCATCAGCTTAATAATCTGTTCTCCTGCGATCTTTCCGATAGCAGCCTCATGAATAAGACTGGCATCAATATTGTTCGCTGTAATCTCCGGAACAGCACTCACTGTAGCTTCATCCATTATAATAGCGTCACATTCCGAATGTCCCGCACATCTGTTATTTCCATTGATTACCGACTTAAAAAGCTGATATGACTTATTCTTGGCAACAGACCTTGAAATTACATTAGCCGATGAACCTTCACCGTCTAAGTCAACCTTAAAATCCGTTGTCGCCCGCTGCTGCCCATGGGTCATAATCTTCTCACGTATGATAAGTGTGGCATCCTTTCCAAGCTTTCCGGCAGTCACTCTATGCGTGGAATCGATACCTCTTATCTGTACTGTATCCATCTCCATGTAACCACCCTCGGCTATCTCAACTACGGTAGTCGGATTCATTACACGCTTTCCCATTCCATCGCCTTCGCCATAATGCTTTTCCACATAGCGAACCCTCGCATTCTTCCCAATATGGAATGTATGAATACCATCATGTGACGAATCCGCAGCACCGCCGTTGTGTATTCCACAACCTGCGACTATGGTCACGTCACTTCCTTCACCTATATAGAAATCGTTATAAACAAGATCCTTCAACCCTGTAGCACTCAGAATAACCGGTATGTGCACACTCTCCTTCTTGGTTCCCGGCTTGATTATTATATCAATTCCCGGCTTATCCTCCTTGGTAACTATATCAATATTGGCAGTTGTGCTTCGTCCCGCAGCCTGACCATTCACTCTGAAATTATATGCTCCTGCCGGCACCTCATGAAGACCGGCAATCTGCTCGAGAAGACTTTTCTGAATCGCATCCATATTCTGCTCATGCCTCCTGTCCCTTATAATATTTGCAGCCGGTGTCCGCAGCCAGAAGCTCTTCAAGGACTTCCTCCCTGCTGCCACTTTTTCTTACCTGCCCATCAGCTATCACTATAATCCTGTCGGCTATATTGAGTATCCTCTCCTGATGTGAAATTATTATAATGGAACCACTGGTCTTTTCATGCATCTGTTCAAATACCTTAATCAGATTGTTAAAGCTCCATAAATCTATTCCCGCCTCCGGCTCATCAAACACCGAAAGCTTCGTTCCACGCGCCAGAATCATGGCAATCTCAATTCTTTTAAGTTCTCCGCCCGAAAGGCTTGCATTTACCTCCCTGTTGACATATTCCCTTGCACACAGACCAACTGCCGAAAGATATTCACACACACCCGCAACAGTCATCTTCCTGTCACCTGAGGCAAGCATTATAAGATCCTTAACCGTAAGCCCCTTAAACCTCACCGGCTGCTGGAATGCAAAGCTTATTCCGGCTCTTGCCCTGTCCGTTATCGACATCCGGGTTATATCCTGTCCATCAAGCAGAATACTTCCCGATGTCGGCCTGATTATACCGGCGATAAGCTTTGCAAGCGTGGACTTACCGCCGCCGTTAGGTCCTGTAATCGCTGTAAAAGCGTCCTCAATCTTAAGGCTTATATTCTTGATTATCTCCTTGGAAGCCCCGCTTCCATCGGATGTATCATTCTCTGTCACACTATATGACACATTCTGTAATTCCAGCATTTTGTTTCTATTCTCCGTTTCCCGGCGACGTTTTGTGAAAAGTGCAGTTCCGGCGGGCTTATCCCTTCTGTCCCTGCAGCATAGCTATTATTATTTAACAAAAATGGCCGCCTGCAAATATATTATCCGCATTCGACCATATTTTAACATAAAATTACAATATATGAAAGAGTATTTTATTTTTCTATCTCAACAGATTTCTCCATTGAGAGCTTTTTAATGAGCTCAGCGGCTCTCTCGTCAACAATATACCATCCATAATCATTCTGGGTGGTATTGCCCGTATACATCACACTATATTCTGTTCCATAATAGTGTATAGTCGGAACCTGCCTGTCCTCATAATACTGTACATATAAAAGCATTGCCCCCGGCTTTATATCTGATATGCCCACTTTTCTTACCGTAAGCATTCTGCCAAGCTCCGATATATATTCCATGCTCTTATCTGATGAAACAGTCATAAAATCCTCATCATCATAAACATATCCGTGAGCACCTGTTTTCTCAAAGCTTCCATCAGGCAGAACCGTATACAAATTAAAATCTATCGAGCCATGCAGATATGCTCCGTCATCACACTGCTCATTTTCAGATCTGTTCTTTATCTCTTTTTCCAGCTTCACAAACCTCTCACAATCCACATTTCCATACTGCTCATTAAGTGCATTCATATACTCTACCAGAGTGAGCGGCATGTCAAAGCTGATATATGCTGTCGAATACATCCCTCCATCGCGGCTGCAGAGGTCTATCTGAAACAGGCTGTCATTGCTTCTCCTGTTATCTATAATATCAAACAGCTTTGATATTCCCTTTGTCTTAAGCTCGGCAATGAAGGTATTATATACATTTCTTCCGGCATTGCTGTCCGGTTCTATGAAACCGACAGAGTATTGGATATTCTTACTGTCAAAGACACTCTTTCCAAAATTGGATACAAAATCATTTTCATTAGTGAGTGCTCTCTGAAGCTGTACATATCTCGTTTCATTCACAATCACCTTTCTTGTTATGCTCCTGCCGTTCATATAATGGTATTCAACTACCATGCTTCCTGTATAAAACTGGTTGTAAAATCCCTTTGCGCCTGTCTTGTTATACTTCCACAGACTTATCGTATCCTTCAGGCAGTCGCCTGCCACATCCTTAGCCGCAGCAGAATACAATTTTATATCATCCGTATCCTGCCAGAACACATTATCCTCAGGTCCATGAACAACAACATATTCCAGCTCTTTTCCATCCGGCGTCAGTGAAATATGATAGTCATACGAAGATCTGAGAGAAAAGTACATCACAAAGCTTACCGCAAATACAGCCATGAGCCCCGGTATTGTTCTGTATATTTTCCGTATCCGCCTTGTTGTGATAATCTCATAGAGGAAATATGCAACAACTGCCGCGACATAAGACATTATAACAACGAATATATCCGAAGTGTCAATCCGCTCTCCTGACGTATGTGCGTTAAACATGACTGATACCGCTGTAAGCGATATCACTATTGCCGGAATCATTCTAAGAACCGATTGGAGCCATCTGTTGATTGAAGCCTGTGTAGCATTCTCGCTCCTTCTTCTTATGAAGCATACCGCACCTATACATAATATAAATCAGACCCAGCAGCACAGAATACAACGAAGGAACCGGCGAACTAAACATTTCCATTCCGCTTATTCCGTAGAACCCCATAAAGCTTGTTATCAGCGAAAACGGAATATTGCTCTCATTTCCTATAAGTGCATTTGCCGATAGTACAACAAACGGTGTTGATGCGCTGAACATCCTGCTGCAGGCAAATATTATTCCCCTCGGAACAAGAAGAATCAAAAGTGCAGTGATAACATTTGTAAGGTATGTACCTGTCAATGTCATCGCAAGCACTGTCACCGCCATTGTCAGCACACAGCCTGATATGGCACTTATAACGGTTAAAGCTATATTTTTACAATCAAGTGCAAAGCTGTCTGAAACACACGCAACAGCCACTGTCACAAGACTTCCTGAGCAAATGATAATAATACACCATATAATAACCGCCGACAGGAAGCTTATATAAATGCAGAGCCTCGAATACGGCAGCGAATGATAGAAGTCGCTGGCTCTTCTTTTGTTCATGAACCCGAACAGCATCATGACCATTAACGGCACAAATGCATACATAACAAGCATAATATACGGATTCATCTCAAAAAAGCTGTACGACACCGGAACCATTCCGTTCTCCCTTAGCTCAAACAGCTGTACAATGGCAGAGAAAAAGGCCACCCCCACAAGCAGCAGTGTTCCTATTATTCCCGGAAGCTTTATCTGCCGCATCGCCTCATTCATCAGACGTCGGCTGTATATCTTCTTATCATGCTTCATCCCTGCTCCACCTCCTTATCAAACATTGCCGAAAAATCATAGCCTAATGCTTCAACCTCGTAGGTGAACACTTCCTCAAGCGTAAGCGGAAGAATATCAAGTATTACCGGATGAAGCGCATTAAAACGCGCGATAATCTCTTCCCTGTCTCCACGCACAATTATATTGGAAACAGACCCCCTCTTGGCAAAATGCAGTATGTTGATCCCCTCAAATCTGCCCCTGTCATACTCATCAAGAAACGCTGTCTGAACCTTGAACATGTTAGTCTTAAGGTCGATAAGCTCACTCTCAAGCACCAGACCTCCCTTATGCAGGAGTGCAAGCTGGTCACAGGTATCCTCAAGCTCCCTCAGGGAGTGTGAGGTAATGACCGCCACCGCATGCCTGTCCTCAACCTCCTGGCATATTATCGCCTTTATAAGATTTCTCATAACCGGATCAAGTCCGTCAAAGGTCTCATCAAAAAACATATATTTCGGGCAGCACGAAAGTGCAAGCATGATTGCCGCCTGCCTTTTCATTCCCTTTGAGAATGTTGCAATATTCTTCTTTCTGTCAAGCCGCAGGTTCTCTGCAAGCCCTGTAAACTTCTTCATATCAAATCCCGGATAGACTGCGGCATACAGCTTAGCCATACGGTTTAGGTTAGCTCCCGGAAGAAAATATAACTCATCCGGCACATACACTATATCCTTCTTAATGATGGGGTTCTCATACACCGGCACGCCGTCATAGGTAAGCTCCCCTGTATCCTGCCTGTAGACACCTGTCATTATCCTCAGCAGTGTCGATTTTCCGGCACCGTTTGTTCCCACAAGCCCATATATACATCCATCAGGGATTACACAGCTGATATCATTAAGTGCGCAAAAGCCATCGAAGCTCTTGCTTACATTCTTCGCCTCAATCATGACTTATCCCCCATTTCATCGTAAATCTCGTCTATATATTCATGCAATTCAGTGCGCGATATTCCTGCAAGCGCAAAATCCTTAATCTGATCCTTAATATCACTGAAGGCAGAGCGTCTTGACACCTCAAGTGCCTTAAGTGCCTTATCCGCGACAAAATTCCCCCTGCCATTCACCGAAAAGATTATACCTCTCCTGTCAAGCTCAGTGAATGCCTTCTGTATGGTATTCGGATTGATTGACAGTTCAGCAGAAAGCTGTCTCACACTCGGCAGTTTGTCCCCTTCCTTCAGAACACCGAGCAATATGAACTTTTCAGTCTGGCGTATAAGCTGTTCATATACAGGGATACGCGACATAATATCAATCTGAAACATAAAAACTCCTCTCGTTGTTAACTCAGTCAATAATCCCAAAACATAACAGCGCTTTGTTTTACACGCATCCATTAATTAAAATACGCAACTGCAGATTGTACAGTTGCGTACTATGCATAATGGTACGCTTCATACAAATTATATATCGTATGCAAAGCGTATGTCAAGCAAATATATTTTGTTTCGTAAATATCCTTTATCGATTTTTAATAAGCTCTTCACTCTCTGCGAGCGCATCATCTATATTGGCACAGAAGGCTTCTTCACCAAGCTCCTCAAATATACCTGATTTCTTAAATATCTTCATCGGCTGCTCATTTACATGTGAGAATATAACCTTGGTTCCATTCTTTTTACATCTGGCTATTATCTTCTCAATAGCCTGTATTCCTGTGGCATCAATAGCCGGGACACTTCTCATTCTGATAATAAGCACCTTGGTTGATTTGTCAAAAAGAACATTTCCGAATTTCTCTGTCGCCGCAAAAAACATCGGACCTGTAATCTCAAATACCTGGACACCCTTTGGAACATTCTTGAAATGGAGGTTATCCGCATTATCAGCAGTCCTGTTCTCCTCATCAAGATATACCCATCCGTGTACATCCGTAACCTCGGACATTCTCTTCATAAAAAGTACACATGCAAGTGCAAGGCCAACACCTATGGCAACAACAAGATCGAACACAACCGTAAATACGAATGTGACAATGAGCACAATATTATCACTCTTTGGTGATGTTTTTATAAGGTGCGCGAAGGTTCTCCAGCCACTCATGTTGTACGCAACCATGAAAAGTATTGCAGCGATAGCCGGCATAGGAATAAGCTTTGCAAGCGGCATAAGCGAAACAAGTATAAGTAAGAGCACAACGGCGTGAACCATACCTGCTATAGGCGTACGTCCACCGTTCTTTATGTTAGCTGCTGTTCTTGCTATAGCTCCCGTAGCAGGAATACCTCCAAATAAAGCTGACGCAATGTTTCCTGCACCCTGCGCTACAAGCTCCATATTGGAATTGTGCCTGCTTCCTATCATACCATCTGCGACAACACATGAAAGAAGCGACTCAATGGCTGCGAGAATCGCTATCGTGAACGCATCGGAAGCCACAGCAGACATCTTTTCAAACGAAAATACCGGAAGCGAAAACTTAGGAGGTGCCGATGATATGTCATATAAATCTCCTATCGTCTTAACATCCATCTTCAAAAGCGCAACCATGGCTGCCCCGACAACCACGGCAATAAGTGAAGCCGGAATCTTTTCAAGCCTCTTCGGCCAGAATATAAGTATCAAAAGACACACCATACCTACAACCAGAGCCTGCCAGTTAAATGTACCTATACATCTGAACACCTCAAGGAGCTTGTCCATCGTCTCAATAGGTGAATTTACAAATGTAAGTCCAAGAAAATCCTTAATCTGTCCGATTGCTATAGTCACTGCAATACCAAGTGTAAAACCTGTAGTAATTGTGAATGGAATAAATTTTATGAGCGCCCCGAGCTTAAATACACCCATAAGAATCAAAATTATACCTGCGAGTATAGTCGCAAGAACAAGTCCGTCCATTCCGTTTCTTGCCACAATTCCTGCAACTATCGAAGCAAATGCAGCAGTAGGTCCGGCAATCTGAACGCGGCTTCCGCCAAGAAGTGAAATTACAAAGCCTGCAACTATTGCAGTGTAAAGTCCCTGCTCCGGTCCCACACCTGACGCAAGCGCCAGCGCAATTGACAGCGGCAGTGCAATGATTGCAACTATAATACCGGAGACCACATCCTTGGTAAACTGTGAAAAGCTGTAGTTTTTCATACAAGTTATCAGCTTTGGTTTGAGATACATTTTCTTTTTCTCCTCATATTTATTTTTTAATCAGGCAGCATAATGTTACCCACACACAGAAAAAAAGGGTATAGCACCTGGCTATACCCTCTTTCTGTGTAAGCTACTAACGGGAATCGAACCCGTGACCTCCGCCTTACCAAGGCGACGCTCTACCGACTGAGCCATAGTAGCAACATGAACGGGCAGATGTATCTTACATCACCCGAGTTCTTATCTTATCAAATTATAATCACTTTGTCAAGAAATAATTTTAAAATACTTGATATATATTATTTTCTCATCTTAAGGCGAATCCTCTGAATTGCATTATCCACGGACTTCTCTGTTTTTCCGATAAGCTTGGCAATCTCTGAATAACTCATTCCCTCCATATAGTATGACAGTATTTCCTTCTCAAGTGCGCTCAGCTTGCCAAGAAGGCGGTTTATTGTAAGCTTTTCCTGCTCTTCATTGAGAATGATTGCTTCAGGGTTGATATTTTCCGTATCGGGGAGGACATCAGACAAGGACGCCTCCTCCCCTGTCTCATCCGTTATGCTGCTGTATATTGACACATATCCGTTAAGTGGCGCATTCTTCTGTCTGCCATCGGCAGATACCGCAGAAATCAGCTTGTTATTTATACATATTGCCGCATAAGTCATAAATGACGATGCCATGCTCTCATCGTAATGCCCTATAGCATTATACAGTCCTATCATGCCCTCCTGAATAAGGTCATCGCTGTCACCTCCGACAAGGAAATACGCCCTTGCCTTTGAACGGACAAAATCCTTATATTTTTTCAGAAGAAAATCCTCAGCCTTCTCATCACCATCTCTTGCCATCCTGACTAACAGCTCATCTGAATATTCCTTATAATCCTTTTTTTCCATCTGACAGACCTCACTTCACAGATTATGCTAAAAGGTTATTTGCCCATCATTCTCTGACGCACGATTTCATAGGAAAGCACACCCGCTGCGACGGAAGCATTGAGTGAATCTATGTCTCCTTTCATAGGAATTGAGGTAATGAAATCACATTTTTCCTTTATAAGGCGGCTTACACCTTCACCCTCATTGCCGATGACAAGTCCGATAGGTCCTGTGAGATTCTGCCTGTACATGAGTTCGCCTCCCATGTCTGCGCAGACAAACCACATTCCTTCTTTTTTAAGCTCGTCAATCGTGGAAGCAAGGTTCGTAACCTTTGCGACAGGTGTATAGTTAATCGCACCCGCACTTGTCTTTGCAACAACGGCGGTAAGCCCTACAGCGCGTCGCTTAGGTATAATTACACCATGTGCACCTGCAAGATTTGCCGTTCTTATAATCGCCCCAAGATTATGCGGATCCTCTATTCCATCAAGTAAAAGAATAAAAGGAGGTTCTCCTTTTTCTCTGGCTGCTTCTAAAATATCGGAAACCTCCGCATACTCATAAGCCGCCGCCTTGGCGATTGCTCCCTGATGATGACCTGTCTGGCTCATCTCATCAAGTCTTTCCTTTTTGACAAAATTTATGATCGTATCACCTTTTTTAGCCTCACGCACTATAGTCTTGATTGGTCCATCCTGACAGCCGTCAAGCACGTAAAGCTTATCTATCGTCTTTCCCGAGCGGAATGCCTCTATTACGGTATTGCGCCCTTCTATTGTGTACTCTTCGTATCTCATTGTGTGGCTCCTTTCATTCTCAATGTATACACCACGGTAATTGCACAACTTAGTGTATATCTTCCATACGTTGAGTAATCTTCTAGTACACTTCCAGACACGTTCGCACTCCTTGAAAGCCGTAGCGGTACTAAGCGGCTAAAATACAGCCGCTAAGAACATTAGTTCGCGTAGCGAACTATTATGGCGTTCAAAAGGTCTGGAAGTGTACTAGAAGATTACTCAACTGTTCAGTTTCAATCAGCAGTTGCGCAATTACCTAGCTATGACGTACATATTTATCAAGTAATTGTTTTACCAAATAATTATCTCATCAATTCCAGCTTGTCGAATGCAAGCTTGATTATCTCCAGTGCGCGGCGGCTCTCTCCTCTGAGATAGAGCCAGCCCATGAGGGCTTCAAAGCCGGTTGCCCTGCGGTAGTCGCTAACCGTGGCATTCTTGGCTGTGGAAAAGGACTTGGCATTGCGGCCTCTTTTGTATACCGCAAGCTCCTCACCGGTGAGGAGTTCATTTTCCACAAGCATAGATATCATCTTAGACTGCGTAGGTGCCTTGGCAAGGTCACTCGCCTTTTTGTTGAGCTTGTTGACAGGTGCGTTGCCCTTGTTTACAAGCAGTGTTCTTATAGTCAGCTCATATACACAGTCACCGATATAGGCAAGTGTAAGCGGTGAATAGCTGTCCGCATCCACATCCTTTAGTTCAAATACTTCACGGATTATTTTGTCCATTATGCCTTCTCCCACACTGTTCCTTCTCTGGTGTCCTTTATCACAATGCCCCTGCTAAGAAGCTCCTCGCGGATTGCATCAGCCTTGGCAAAATCCTTCTCCTTCTTCGCAGCCTTGCGCTCCTCTATCTTCGCAAGCACATACTGGGAAAGCTCATCATCGACATCCGCCGTCGCAGCAGCTTTTCCACATTCTCTTGTGAGATTGAGTGAGAGCACCTCATCGAAGCTCTTTACAAGCTCAAGCTTCGTCCTGTCATTGCAGTCTGCCCTGAGTACATCATACACAACTGTGAGCGCACTTGATGTATTGATGTCATTGGCAAGTGCGTCTATGAAGCTCTCCCTGAACTTATTGTAAACCTCCTTGTCGACCTCACCCTCATCCTTTAAGGAGCCAATCTTCTTTACAAGCTTGTTGTAAGCGGCAGCAACATTGTCCATAATCTCATACGAAAATTCAAGCGGCTTGCGGTAATGCGACTGAAGGCAGAACATTCTGTATACAAGAGGGTCATAGCCCTTCTCCTGCAGTACAGATACGGTGAGGATGTTTCCTGTTGATTTACTCATCTTTCCTGTCTTATCATTAAGGTGGTGTACATGGAACCAGTAATTGCACCACTTGTGTCCAAGATATGCCTCGCTCTGTGCAATCTCATTGGTGTGGTGTGGGAAAATGTTATCAACACCGCCACAATGAATATCCATATATTCGCCAAGGTGCTTCATGCTTATGCATGAGCACTCTATATGCCAGCCAGGATAACCGACACCCCATGGGCTATCCCACTTAAGCTCCTGATTGTCGAACTTCGACTTGGTAAACCACAGCACGAAATCCGCCTTGTTCCTTTTATTGGTATCCTCACTCACATCATCACGCACACCGACCATAAGCTCCTTCTCGCTCTGGCTTGAAAACACGTAATAATCCTTGAGCTTTGATGTGTCAAAGTATACATTCTCACCTGCTATATATGCGTAGCCCTTCTCGAGAAGCACGCTTACCATGTTGATGAATTCAGGTATGCAGTTAGTGGCAGGCTCAACCACATCAGGTATGCGGATGTTCAACTTATTGCAGTCCGAAAGAAATGCATCTGTATAGAACTTTGCAATCTCCATGACAGTCTTGTGCTCTCTTTTTGCCCCCTTTAACATCTTATCCTCACCTGTGTCGGCATCGCTTGAAAGATGTCCTACATCAGTGATATTCATAACCCTCTTCACATCATAACCTACATAGCGGAGTGTCTTTTCAAGAATATCCTCCATTATATAGCTTCTGAGATTTCCTATATGTGCATAATGATACACTGTAGGTCCGCAGGTATACATCTTAACCTTTCCGTCCTCATTCGGGACAAAAAGCTCAATATTTCTAGTGAGTGTGTTAAAAAAACGAATTCTGTTTTCCATTGTAATCTATTCCTCCAATTGTTTTACCAGTCTTGCAACTGTTTCTTTTAATTGCTGTATATCATTCATAACAGGATCCGGCAGATGAACCTGATCAAGATCTGCGCTAGGCACCCTTATATTGTCGCGCTTGACAACCCGCCCCGGAACCCCCACAACAGTGGAATTAGGCGGAACATCATTAAGAACAACCGAACCTGCACCAATCATCGAATTGGCTCCGATTACTATATCTCCAAGCACCTTAGCTCCGGTTCCCACCATGACATTGTCCTCAAGTGTAGGATGTCTCTTTCCCTTCTGCTTACCTGTACCGCCAAGAGTTACTCCCTGATACAGCGTGACATTATCCCCCACAATCGCAGTCTCACCTATCACAACCCCATGACCATGGTCGATAAACAGTCCTTTTCCTATTGTAGCTCCCGGGTGGATTTCTATACCGGTTCTTCTAGCCGCACGCTGTGAAACCAGACGTGCAAGGAAATAATGCTTTTTAAGGTATAGTTTATGTGCCTTCCTGTATTTAAGTATAGCCTTAAATGACGGATATAAAAAGACCTCCATATCCGACTTGATTGCCGGATCCCTGTCACGTATTATCGCAATTTCCTGCTTAATAATATCAAACATGAATTTCTCCCTTTTTACAATATGCTTATGTACAGTACGAACGTGTACGGAAGTGTACCGGCAGGATTCCACAATGGACTCTGCCACGGACTAAGCTTCGCAATTATCCATAGTCCTTCCTGCTAAGAAAATAAAAACCCTGCCTCCAGAATATAGAGGCAAGGTTATCGCGGTTCCACTCTACTTAGAAGGCATATGCCTCCTATCTCGATGACTGTTAACGGTGTCCGCCGTGACAGGATACTGTATTCCCCCGTCATGCTCAGGAATGCACTTCGCAAAGGCTGTGTAAAGAACTTCCAGCATCATCAGCGCGTGATGAGTTCTTCTCTCTGTGACAGCAGGCACTTCACTACTCTTTTCCGTCTTAGCATTTTTCATATTTCACATTATTAGAATATGCACCGAAGCCGGATTTGTCAATCACTTTTTATCTTCTGCCGCAGCCGCTGCAGCCGGCACAGCCTCCGGCATTTCCTGCCGGGCCGTCACTTGAGATAAACTGTCCTCTGGCAATATTGTCATAAATATAATTTTCAACAGACATTATAAGTGCAACAGCCTGGGCGGAAATTCCCTCACCTGTTCCGGTAAAGCCAAGTCCCTCCTCCGTAGTCGCCTTTACATTGACCCTGCTTATATCAAGCCCAAGCGTATCTGCGATATTCTTTCTCATCTGTTCAATGTGCGGTGCCATCTTAGGCTTCTGGGCAATAATTGTGCTGTCGATATTCTCAATAACATATCCCTCCTCGGACAAAATCTCCCCAACTCTTCCAAGCAGCATAAGGCTGTCTGCCCCCTTGTATGCCGGGTCATTGTCCGGAAAATGCTTACCGATATCTCCAAGTGCCGCCGCACCTAAAAGTGCATCCATAATGGCATGCAAAAGCACGTCCGCATCCGAATGTCCTAAAAGTCCCTTCTCATAAGGAATCTTCACTCCGCCGATAATCAGGTCTCGTTCCGGCACCAGTCTATGAACGTCATATCCCATTCCAACTCTCATATCAATCTGCTCCTATTCCGCAAACCGCTTTTTCACATTGTATCCACGCAAAAGACGGCTTCATCTCTTTATTATATCCAGAATGGTACAATCGGTCTGCCGCATTTGTCAAGGAAAATCGGACGGAAATAATTGTCATTGCCGTATCTTGCACTCACCGGTCCGCTTACATTTTCATTGTAAATAAATATATCTCCGCCTGCAAGCTCGGCTATAGCATGGTAATATGTCACCTTTTCATTCTTATCATTATCAGAGTCTGCCGCGATATTCCTACAGCCTATCTCAAAGCCCAAAGGCACATTTTTGCTGTCCTCCGCTCCAAATACCGTTTTTTCGCCCGGATTGTCAACCCTTACCAGCTCCTCCTGACTTGCAGCACCTTCGCAGTCCTCTTTTTTTCTGTAAAAGCCGTCCTCAGCCCCGGAAAAATGAAGCAATATTCCCTCATGTCCATCCCGGCATGTAAACTCATATCCGGCAAGCCTTGCTCCGTTTCCATTATACCCGGCAAGTCCGTAGATATCCTTCAAGGTATTTGCGGCAAGCCTCTCTCCAACCGTCTTTTTGTCCGTAGGATGAATATTCTTCTTATTGCCGCAGTCCGTTATAACCGTAAGCGATGTGTTCTTTATCGTGCGGCATATCTTATCCTGCGCTCTTCTTATGCCTCCCCAGCCACGCCCCGTTTTCTCCGTATCCGGGTCATGTACCGGAAGCTGCACAATGGAAAACGCCAGCTCATCGTCATGCCAGAGCCTTCTCCACTCTGTTATAAGATTCTCAAGCAGTATATCGTATATCTCATTATTGTTCTCGTCATTCTCACCCTGATAGTACAGGGCACCCTTTATGGTATATGGAGCCACCCTTATGAGCATGCTCTCATACAAACCATATGGTCTGTACTCAAAATGTGGTCCCGATGGTCCCGGCCAACGGTTTTCACCGCATATCTCAAGTACCTTAGACCACTCTATCTCAGGATTCTTTGCATAGCATGCATCAACTCTCTTGACCCACTCTTTATAATATTCCCTGTACTCATCAAGCTCCTTAAGGTACTCATCAAAATCCTGGTGTGCCACCATATCCTCATATTCCGTGACAAAATGCGCAGTCCTTTCATGACTGAGAAGGCTCTCCCGGCTGACCCAGTTATGTGCGTAGGTTCCGCCCCAGTTACAGCCGATTATTCCGACAGGTACATCAAGCTCTTTCCTGATTCTCACAGCCCAATAGTATGCAACCGCCGACCATGCCGCGGTTGTTCCCGGCTCACACTTCATCCAGCAGCTCTCCTCCTCAGCCTTAAGAAGCTCATCGCATATATAGCTAACCTTAGGTGTGTAATAAAATCTCAGCAGGTCATCCTGTGTGTGCGCCACAACCTCTTTGCCATTATCGCTGTTCTGAAGCTCCAGCTCCATATTCGACTGACCGCCCGCAAGCCATACCTCACCGACTAGGACATTCTTAAAGACTATGGTATCCGCGGCTATGGTGCCGGATTCATTCTTATTTACTGCCCCCTGCTCATCGGTCTGCATTGCTTTAACACAGAGTTCATAAGGTCCTCCGGCTTCCATCGGGTTAAGTTTCAGCTCAAAGCGTCCGTCAACAACCCTAGTCCTTCTTATCTGCCCTGCTATGGCTGCTTCTATATACTCCGTATCCTGTGCTTCACCCCATATACACACATGCGCTCTCCTCTGAAAAACCATATTGTCGGTAAATATTGCAGGGAGCTTTATCCTGCTGACCTCATTATTTTTCATGCCCATCCTCTTTTCTCATCCTGGCAGCACAAGCAGCTGCAAAACACAGTCCTAAGATTGAACTGTTTTGCGATTGCCTGCAGCTTAGCTGTTATTTCCTATAATTACTTTTACATTTTATCATAGCTTATCCATCAAAAAAACACTATGAATTGTATTTTATTACCTCACAAAACAGAGATTTTCGCCCTATTCGTTATGACAAATTATAATATTCGATGCAAAGCAAAAAAACCGAAGACTTATAATCTCCGGTTCAGGTAGTAGCGAGAAAGGGATTTGAACCCCTGACACCATGGGTATGAACTAAATGCTTTAGTTTGGCATGAAATAATAGTACCTGTATGTTATATGTGTATCTTCCGAACGTGAGTATTCAACTCCGGAGATTTTAAAACATTCTTCCATTGTGTCATAAAATTCGACAAGTTTATTGTTTGACCAAAGAATTATGTCATTCTGATATTCTTCTGCCATTATTTTGGCGGCTTTATCTTCCAGAGCTTGTGCAACACAATCTCTGTATGCTTTGTAATATTTGTGTACGTCAATTGCTTTTACTTTTTGAGCTGCTGATAATAATTCATCATTATCATAACTATCTTGAAAGAGTTTTACATAGTTGTCTATTTCATTCATTTGTTCGCTGAATGTTACACCGTTTATTTTCTCACTGATGAATCCTTTATTGTTTTTTATGTTTACTTCATCATTTGATGCAAGCGGCTGTTTATCATTTGATGATGTTGTTAAATTGTATGCTTCTGCTGGTTCGTTTATTGTGGCTTGTGGAGAGATAAACTGTGTTTTGTATATTATATAAATTACTGTTATGAGCAATCCTAAAAGTATTCCTGATGTAATTGTATTTTTGTTCATTTTATTTTCTCCGTTTCCAGTAGTCAATCCTTATGATATTTTGCTTTGTGTGTTTTGTGAATTGTTTGATATGTACTCTTTGGCAGCTTCTTCAAGTTTGCCAATCCATTTGATTTGTTCACGTTCTGGAAGTTTGTTGAATTGTATAAGCATTTCTTTTTGATTCTCTGATAGATTTGAATCTGGTATTTCAAATAAATCCGGTATTGTTATATTTAAAAACTCGCAAATTTGAACTAAGTATTCTGCTGGAGGATTTGTCCCTCTTGTTTTCCATGTTGTGATTACTGATGTTCTTACATTCAGTAATTTTGCTAAATCGGACTGTTTTAGTTTTTGATGTTCGATTTCAAAAAAAATTCTTTCATTAATTGTCATTTTTTCCTTTCCATAGCTCGAATTTGCGAATTTTTATGTTGACACATACGCATTTGCGAGTTATAATTTCAGTGTAAGTTAATTATTTATTTATTTTTATTTTATTTTTCAGTATAACACATTCCGGACGGCGATAACAAGCCTGATTTAATCACATTATGTTTTTTGCTTAGGCTTCTTATCGTTGATTTCTGGAATTGTGTTATCAACGATATTTTTTTAAGGAGGTCTTTGTGATGGGAGATTTTGACAGAAAAAAATATGAAAACATGATGGAGGAGGTTATTACTGATCCTGAAATCCGTAATGTTATATTGGATGGATTTAAGGGTAAACAATTTAATTGTCCTGATACCGCATATGCTGGTGTTTCTGGTGTAATTGATAAACTTTGCAGTTGTTCCGGAGTAAAAGGATTATCTTACAATGATAGATATGTTTTGCTTTTTACTCAGATTAGTAATCTTGATAAGCTTATGCTGTTTGAGTGTAATGTGTCTTTTACAGAATATATTCAAATGATTTTGAATATCGTATCTCGTTCACTTGCCATCGGTATCGCTTATGATAAGGGATATAGAACTTTTACCGATGAACGTGGTTTTTCTTTATATTTAAAGGAGTCATAACATGGAACTTAATGAATTTCTTGATATTTATGTTCCGTGTCATGATAAGATTGTAAATCTTATTCCGGATACAGTTGTAAGATATAATATTTTATCATATTTGATTCGCCGTAACCTCACTCCTTATGATGAGGTCGAGCGTTTACTTAATTTTGATTTTTTTAATCAATTTGATAGTAATTTTAAAAAGCTGGTTGCTTTATACAGTTGTGTTTCAAATTTACGAGAGAGTGAGTTTTGGAGTTGTGTTATGGACCGTCAGGAGCAAGCTGATATTCATGAGGCCTGTGATGAGCTTCTTGATATGGTTGACGAGATGATTATCTCGTCGGTTATGTCATTGTCCGGATATTTACGTATTGAAAATAATGGTTATTTAATCTGGACAAAAAATATGTTTACTACCGTTTAACTTTTTTATAAGCCGGAAGCTTTCGGTTTTGTGCCGGGGCTTCCAGTCTCCTAGAAAGATGAGGTACTGTATGAGTATATTAGGTGAACCTAATACTTGTTTTGATTTTGGTTCTTATGGTGGACATTATAATTGTAAAGGTGAGCCTGTTGTTGATTGGGAAACAGGTACAGATGCTGACTTTGATTCACATTCTATAGATGTTCAGAATGGTGAAGGTTATTATGATGATTATGGTCATTATGTTAGTTATCATAAAGAATGAAAGTATGAGCATAGTGCTCTACTTGGCAGCTTGTGGCGCGGCTGTCTGATTAATTGCCAGAAAGGAAAATATATTATGAAGAATATTACAGAGGATGTGTTAGTTCTATCTATTGACCATTATGAGGTCAAGGATGACACAACAGGACAGATTAATTCGGGTACTACATGTTGGTATTACCCGAATGCAGCGCTTGAGACAATTGATAATAATGCTAACAGCAAGGGCGTTAAGCCTGCTAAGATGTCGCTTCCTGAGAACTTCTTGAGAAGCAATCCGAATATTAAAGTGCCTTGTCTTGCGGAGGTTACTTATGTTATGCGACCTGACAGTAAGGGTAAATTACAGCTTACTGCTACGGACTTTGTTGTTCAGTCGGGTACTGTCAAGCTTGCTCTTGCCAATGCTCCGGCAGCTAAATAGGTATATGCGCTTATCGCGTATATATAGATCTACCATCACAACGGTGGAGTGTGGTCTTTGCGCTGCACTCCTCCTATTAAAAAATGTCAGGTGATTTTATGTTTTGGCTTGGTTTTTTTTCGGCTCTTGTGTTTTGCAACATTATTTATTTTTTGCATTTTTATGAGAGAATGGGAGGATGTTGATGTCTCTTGTTTTATTGATAATGATTTTATTCTCTTTCGTTGTTTGTCTCCGCAGTGTTATTCGTGAACGGAAATATCATAAATCAGCGAAAGTCAAGCAGGTGGCTGATAAGTACACCGGAGAATTTTAAGATAATTTGTTTATGGATGATGAACAGATATCGAGAATCGGGTTTGGTATCTGATTCCCGGTATCTGTTTTTATTCTGGAGGAGCTGTTTAATGAAGAAGGCTACATTTAGACGTGTAATAATTTATATGCTTATATTTTCACTGACATTTACATCTGTCAGTACTGCTGTTGTGCGTCCGGTTGAGGTACAGGCTTCTTCAGGAGTAATGGAAGGATGGGAGATTTTTGTTGGAATCCTTTCAAGTCTTGGTTTTTTCTCATCGAGCTCTTCTGCTGGGCAAACTTATTATGATCAATTTATTAATTATGTTAGTGGTGCTTCTGATTTTGGTACGCAGGTATATTCTATGTTTTCGAGTTTGTCAGATGATCTTGTAGCGCAGGGAGTTGACCAAGCTGCAGCTAAACAGATGTGTAATTGTTTAATCAATGCTCTTGTTAATATTTTTGATAGAAATTTACTGACAAATGATAGTGATTTTAATACATCGTATGAGTATAAATTAAACGGAAATGTTGTTGGTGAAATTTCTATTGAGTTAAGTAATGGACATTTGAAAATGATAGAATCTTTTTCCGGAGTTAAGTATGCACTTATTTTTGAGTGTGCTCCTAAAAAATTTGTGCAGAATAATAAACTTACTTTCAGTCTTGCTGAAGGCAAAATTCGTCTTGTTGATAAAGAAGCTACTGAGGAGGCTATTAAGACTTATACTCTTAATCTTGTAAATTTTTTGAAAAATGTAATTTCTAACTGGCTATCGGCTAAAACAAAGTCAATAGCAGAAAATAGGGTTTTTGTGGAAAATGATTCTTTGAGTTCTGTCTCACCTGCAGATTCTTTGGATTCTGTTGCAGATCCATTTAAACTAAAATTGTTTTCTAATCAGCTTTTGTTGTTATCACACAATTTTTATAAAGTTTATGGTTTGAATGATTTCGCAGCTTCTGCTTCGGCTTTGTTCTCCTCGGATGATAGTGGAATGATTGAGGCTCAAGCCAGCAGGATGCGTTATAAATTTCCAGATTCTTGTATAATGACTTTTGTGTGTAGTTTTTCTTCGCCATCTATAATTGTGAATTTAACAGAAGATTTATCAGGATATTCTATTGTATATGATAATGGTTTAAAAAAAGTTAATTCAAATGGCAGCTATTCAGCTATAAAAAATTATTCTATAGCTAATGCTAGGTCTAGTGATGATCGCATTATGTATCTTTGTGGTTATAATGGCGAATTTAAATTTAAGGCGAATGCGTTTGAGGATTATATTGATTTATCTGATAGAGCATTTTTTTATTACGTTGTCGACTATGATTTACATAATTATTATTCTTCTGTAGCTAACTATCAAAATGGAATATCTTATGAGGAAGAAGCTAAACAGTATTATATATATGGGTCTACTGATTATGCTGCTGATTCAGATGCTGATGTATATGTTCCTGATGCGACTGTTTATGATGATATTGTGAAGGATTTGGACTCTGTTTCTTCTGATAATCTGAGTAGTACTCTTGATAAAGCTGCAGAAAAATCAAGAGAATATGCTACTACTGATACAGATACCGATTCTGGAAGTGGAAGCAGTTCGGTATCCTCTGATTTATTACAAAAAATTTTAAATGCGATATTAGCAGTGGATAATTCCATTGCTACTCGTTTGCCTCTTGATATTGTTAATGTGATTAATTCATTTGCTGGAACAGCAGATGTTATAGGCGATATTGATAAATTGCTTAATCAGAAACTTCCTGTAATAGGCAGTATGGCTGATGTTGTTAGTGGCAGCCTTCCAGCTATAAACGATATTAAGGATTGGGCTGAGAAGGTTGCTACTCCCTCTATAGATAGCATTGCTAAATCCGGCCTTGATTCTTTAAAGGCAATTGATACATGGGGTGATAGAATCGTTGGTGCTATTACCCCTATTAGTTTATTGGATAAACTTGATGGTACGCTTGATGGTATTGCTCTAGATAACGCTAAACTTTTAGAAAATATCGAAAAAACTGTTAATGGCGAAAAGGCTTTGACCGTTTCTGTTGCACCGTCTGTTCAGGATCCAGACGATCAAGATGATTTTAATTTGGGTTTTTTTAATTTGTTTTATCTTTTATTTTTAATACTTTTTAAAATTATTATGATTTTTTGTCATTGCTTGGAATTGCTTTTTACAATTCATAGTGTGCAGGCATATCCTTATTTTCTTAATAATGGAATGGTTCAAGGCTTAAATTGGATTAAGTCAGTGAAGATTATAGGTGAACTTTTAAATGTATCCCTTTATGATTTTTTATATGTATTGGTGAGGATTATTCTTGTATTTTCGGTTGTTCGTCTGATTAGACATTATACTGATAGGTTAAATTGATTGGAGGTTTTATGAATCCTTTTACTGTGATTGGAGATGCTATTTCAGGCATAATTCAAGGTTTTAATGATATTAATAAAGCAGTTTTTTCAGCTTTAAGCGGGCTAGTCAATGGACTTGAATATGTTGATACTTCTATTCTAAATATGAAAAATCTTGATATTGCTGTTAGCTCAGGCGATTCTACTATGCCTGTTGTACAAGCAGTTGCAACTGTTAAGTATTTAATGCCAACAGATTTATTTTATTTTTTGTATTTGTTTATTTTGATTGGAATAACTTTATCCATATATAAAATAGTGGCTTATATGCTTACTGTCTTATTTAGCAAAATTATTCCGAATTCCGGTGGTTTTTCTTTTTCTTCTATTATTTCGGGATTTGCTAATAAATTCCGGTAATTTTACTTTGTTAAATCTTGGCCAGATTTATATAAATATTTTATTTAAGGAGGTTCTTTATGAGTTCATTTTCTTTAGCTTTTGCTAATGCAGTAAATGTTGGGCGTGCCGGTTTTCTTGCAGCTCGTCATGCACTTGGTTCTGTCGCCGCAGGTGCTCCTATTCTTCGCGAAGGTGAGCCGTCTGCGTCCAGTTCCATACATATCAATTTTGATCCGACTCAGATGTTCACATACTCTAATGTGATCATTGACTGTATGATGCCAGTTGTGTACATAACGGCAGGGCTTTCTCTCGGCTTTTCTGTTATATATGCACTTAAAAGTGCATTCAGCAGCCGTTTTTAGTTGGACGGATTTATCATTTATTCTGTGGTGGGGAAGCTTCTCCCCTCCGCAGACTTTGGAAGCCTATATAAAATGAAAAATATTAGGAGGTGTAGTTTGTTTGTATAGTAGTCCTTTTTGGGATAGTGTTAAAATCATCTGCTTTGGATTTGCTTGTTTCTTATTTTTGATTATTGTTATATATAATGTTCAATCAAGGAAGTGATGGAGGTGTATATGTATGTGTAAGCGTTGGTTTATGTTATTATCAACAGTTTTTTTTGCTGTTGGTATGGTTTTGAGTTCAAATTTTGAATATGTGTTTGCTGCTGAGTCTTTTGAACAGACAGAGGAAGTCACTACTGAGGCAGCAACTTTCAGCGGTTCAGATGATAGCTCTTTATTTGATAATGAAATACAGTATGATAATGAGAGCTTTTCAGTTGAAAAAGAAGAATTATCTGATGAGTCAGGTGATGACAAGGGTTCCCCTGCTGCAGATGAGGAATCTGAGTCTAAGGCATCATCTTCCGGTACCAGCACAGTCATTGTGCAGGAGTCAGATGATTCTGCTATTCGTGCCTTGATAAATGAATATGTTAAAGGCCGCGATACTCTTAATGGCTTCCAGAAGCAGGTACTTGATAGGCTTAATGTACTGTCAATCTGCAGTATTCTGTCCTGTGCTCTGCTTGTGTGCGGCATATTCATTTTAAGATAGGCGGTTGATATGGATATTATAAATACTTATGTTAGTTTCTTTATTTTAATCACGTTTTGTGAGGTACCGTTTATCTTGCTTGAGCGATTATCTGATGCTGTTAAATTTCGGATTAAGTTAGACAATTTAAAAATCAAAAAATGATGGAGGTTGTTATGGCTAAGAAAATTTTATTTTTTCTTTTGGTTATAGAAATTATTGTAGTATGTATTTATTTCAATCTTAATTATGTTCTTCCTTGGTGGAGCTTTCTGATTGTTGGATTAGTTATTGGTATTTTATATGCATTATTCAAGAAGATGCCGGATAAGCCTAGGAAGGGAGATAGACATGATTTCTAGAGAAGATAGTCCGGAGAGTATTTTGGAAGCTGAAACCTCTCAGGCTGAGACTATGAACAGCTTTACAAATCCTGCAGAAACATCCGAATGGGATGCCTCGGGTCTTGATGCTTCGGAGGAAAGCTCTGCAGATTCATCATTGGATTCTTCAAGTCTTGTTGCTGCGGAGGATGATGAATCAGAGCAGGATGTATCCGTGTCTGTTGTATATGTTCCGGCTGCAACTTCGGATATTGTGATTGAGGCGGTTGATGTTTATGAACCTGAATATCTTAATTACAATCTCTATTTCGGGATTGTATTCGGTTTTTATATCATTCTTCGTCTTATGAAGTTTGTCCGTAAAGCTCTGTTTGTACGTTTTGATGGAAGTACCAAGGAGGTATAGAATGAATTATCGCGTTGATATTCCGAATTTGTTTGAGCGTTTCCGCAGGCAGCTTGATATTTATTCCGGAAACACGGTCTACTATAGGATTGTATCACCTGAATCAGGACTTCCGCTGCTTCAGGAAGAGTACAAGCTGGAGTCATTTATTGTTGTCGGGTATATAACTTATGAGAAGAAGGAGTATGCTGCTGTTATGTATAAGAGTGCTCCGGATTTCAAAAAGGTTAATCGCATAGGTTATATATCAGCGGATGAGTTTGTTAATGGTGATATTTTTACATCAGCCGGGCAGGCTCAGATTGCTATACAACGCAAGCTTGAGCAGTTTAATGATATCTGTAAAATTCCTGTGGAAGTTGATGCATGATATTTTAAATTTTTTATGGAGGTTTTTGTGATGGTTTTTCTTAGTTTGACTAATTTTTATTCAGCTTATATTTTCGCTGTAAGGATTTTGCTAATTTTATTATTTTTTGTTGTTTTTATTATGTGTTTATTTTTATTTTCTCCGTCTGAACATGAGCAGGACGATGAAGAAAAGCGCAGTAAATAATTGGAGGTAAAAGAATGGTTTATTGTATTACAGAAATGGGCGTCTATGAAGCTGATACTCTTGATCATTTGAAAAAAAAAGTAGATTTAGAGCTTAAGAAGGAAGATTTTAAGTTTTTTGGCCCGGATCAGGTTATTAATCTTACTTCTAGGGATGTTGATTTTGTCCAGGATAGAAAGCAGCTCTCTTCCATTATGTTTCATAATTTTTTCAGGAAGGATCCGCGTCCGACTATATTCTTTTTGGTAACAATATCTGTACTTGTTATCAGTTTGATTTTTTCGATTAACATTTATAACCTTTTTAAGGCTTTTGTAGAAAGTTTTAATCTTGGTTAGGAGGTGTATGCATGGCTAAGAATCTTGATTTTGAAGCTCTTTTTTCTGGTATGGCTTCATCTTGTGACAGCAACCCTATACAGGCAATTCATAATATATTGCCGACGTATGACAACGTGCAGATGCAGCTCCGTTTCCAGGCGGAATATTATATTAACAAATATGATCTGGAGGATGCCCGTGAGGTATTCCGCGAGATTGACAAAATTATGGGACAGAATAAAAATCTTACTATGCTGCAGAGTAAGAACATGCAGGCTCTTTTGGCAGCATATACTCAGACTGAACTTGTTAGGGGTATCAAGGTTCAGGCTATTAACAATACTTCATCTGGAGAAGTATCTGAGTAATGCCGGGGAGTATTGTGGGCTTAGTCGGCAAGCAGCGCTCAGGTAAAACACTTATGAGCTATCTGCTTGCCAAAGCCCTTTATCAGACAGCTAAGAGAAGCGGTTATCTTCTCCGGTGTTACTCTAATTTGTATTCTCCGGATGACGATTTCATGACTTACATATCATCAATAAGTGATATACCTCTTGATCTTGAGCCTAAGATTGTTCTTATTGATGAGATATATAATGGCTGTGATGCTCAGGATTATAAGAAGCTTAAGGATATTTCTATTTTCCTTAATACGATTGGAAAACAGAATTGCCTGTTTCTTTATACAACTATTGAGGCTGGTATGGTCTATAACCGTTTTCGGAACCAGACAAATACGTTCATTCTTGTTAAAAAAACAGGTGATGTTGTGCAGTATAGGTTTTTTTATCCTGATACAGGTACATATAAGGATCTGCAGCTTGAGCTTTCACCGGAGCTGTTTGCAAATGTGCACTATGATACTAATTTCATTCCGGTTGTTTTTGACTGGAAGATGGACAGCTGGAACGAGAAGCTGCAGGAGTATTACCGGCGATATTATCCGGATGTTTTATAAAAATTAACTTACGAGGTAACTGAAGATGGTAGATAATAGATTTAACAATAAAGTTCAGGAAGAGTTTTCTCCTGAGCTTTCTGAGGAATGGTTTTCTAAATCCTCAAAAAAGTTCTTACATAACATTGATACATTTTATTATTCCGTGAAGCTTCAGGAGGATTTTACGCAGAATAGTCATTCTAAAGTTGTGACGCGCTTCCGGAATTATCTTAAATTATTTTCAAAGCTTGAATTCGGCAACTGTAAAGCCCTTAACATTCCCGGATGTGAGGAACTTGTTGCCTATAATTTTTGTTACTCAAAATATTACAAGGTGCAGCTTTCCTATCCTGATATGTTTGATATGTTTATTGCTCCTGTGGTGCCGCCCGGAGCTGACGGTGCCGAATCCGTTACCAGTGAAATAATTGTGCAGCTTCGATCTTATATGTTGTGGCTCATGGGACCGCAGGAAGCTTTTCACACTTCTTTCATTTTTGTGAAAATGCTCTGCGATTTTTTTAAACTTGGAATCGGTGAGGTTAAGGAAAATCGTATAGATTATGCCTGGCACAGTAATTATCTGACTGCTCCGGAAAAGTTTTTTCAAATCGATCATTTTTATGAAATGCAGGTGAGTAATTTCCGCGGTGTTTCATATCATTACAGTTTTAAATCTGGCGGAGAGTACGAAAATGATTATGTTGCTCTTGGTAAGCGTTCAGATAAGGTATTTGTACGTATTTATCTTAAGAGCAAGGAAGTTGTTGAGATGGGCTATAAGCCTTGGTTTCTGAAGCTGTGGTATGATAGCAAGCTTATTTCAAAATATGATTTTTACTGTTTTGAATTTGCTTATGTTGAGCGTAGCTGGAAGAAGCTTGATCTAGCCCGGCTTAAATTTTATTCAGAATATGGTTCGGATGCTTATTATAAAGGTTTGTGTAATAAGTATCTCAATAATGATGTATCGTATAATTATGATGAAATAGCTGTGCTTGCAAATAAGCTTACTCCCCGGGTGACTTCTATCATGAATGTCGAGTTCCAGACTATGCGTCGTGGGACTAAGAGCTATGTGCTGCATCCGTTCCGCGACAAGTATCCTGATCCGCTTACTGAGCGTGTGGATATGTATTTTGACAACTGGGAGCCGATTATAGAATATTTAACCTTTTCTACTCTCCGGCTTACAATTCCGGAGAACGATGAGAAGGGTAATCCGGTTCCCAAGTCAAAGAGGCGGAATGCACCTTTTTGGGAGCGTCTTAGAGCTACGTCATGTGAGTATATTCCTTATTCGGCTGATGGTCAGAAACTTGTTAGAGAGTACTCCCGTAAGCTCAATGCTGATTTGGTTAAAAGGAAGATGCTTAATAATGTGGTGTCATTCGGTTTTTATAAAAAAGGTGTTAATGCAGATACCGTGGAGAAGGACTGCATGGATGCACTTCTCCGGCTTAACGATAATGATATTAAGAATATGACCTCATACAAAAACAAGCAGCGTATGGTCAAGAACCGGATTGATTATAGTGAATGCTTTGATGATGATAATTACGAATCATCTTTTGACCTGGTTAATAAGGAAACCGGGGAGGTGATTTCGTGACCCTCCAGGATGCTGTTGATTCATTTATTTCATACCGTGAATCTTATTGTAGCGAGATTACCGTAAATAATTACAGAGCAAATTTGAGCATTTTTGTTAAATTTGTAAATGATGAAAAGCTTCAGGTTGAAGATATGTCACCGCTTACCATTGTAGCTTACCAGAAGCATTTGAGGGATTTTGTTAATCCTTCACGTAATAAAAAACTTGCTGTTCGTTCAATTCGTACATACATGACAGATGTGCGAACCTTTTTTAACTATTTAGAAGATTTTGAACTGATTGAGAAAAATCCTGTTAAAAAGGTGAAAATTATAAAAGATACTCAGCGGCAGCTTGCACCTCTTACCTGTGATGAGGTGGCTGCCATTGACCGCTGTTTTAATCTGGAGAATATAATTGGACTTCGCAATTACATTATGTTTCATTTGTTCCTTGATTGTGGACTCAGGCGTCAGGAAGCTTTTAAACTCCGCTTTTGTGACGTGCATTTTCGTGAAGGCTATATATTTGTTCAGGGAAAAGGAAGAAAGGAGCGTTTTGTGGCTCTCCCTCTTTTCCTGAAGGACAGATTCAAAATCTATCTTACAATGCTAGGTGAGCCTCTTGCTTCTCCTGAGCACTGTTTCAAGCTTATTGATGGACGTGAGTTTACTGATGATGCTCTGAAGGATGTTTATGCCAGGCTTAAGCATAGAACCAATATCGAAAGGCTGCATCCTCATTTTTGTAGGCATACATTTGCTACAAGTTATATTTTTTATGGCGGTGATGTTATTAACTTGCGTGAAATTCTCGGTCACTATGATGTTGAGATTACACAAAATTATGTGCATGAAGCTAGTAAACTCCGGCTTATTAAATATCCGATTTATAAAATTGATGAATGTTTTAGGAGGTTTTAAAAATGAGTGAAGAACTATGCCCTGATTATGTTGTGTGTGGTGAACTTGGCTTTCAAAAGTTTATGCTGCGGAATATTATTGAGAAATCTGTCAGGGCTTTTGATGAAATCCGGAATGATTTTAATGATATCCGGAGTCAGTATATTGCTTTAGGCTATAAGCTTGATGAGTTTAAAACGAATGGTTATTATAAAACATTCGGTTTTGACAGTTTTGAGGACTTTGTGGAAGCTAATTTTCATATTGAGAAATCAGCTCTTTCCCGATGCCTCAATGTTTTTTATGAGTTTTCTGTAAGGAAGGGTTCCGCTCATCAGCCTGTCATTGATGAAGCGTTTGAAGAATATAATTACTCTCAGCTTACGGAGCTTGTGTCGATGGCACCTGCAGATCGAAAGCTTGTTTCCTCTGATATGTCTGTTTCTAAAATCCGGGATTTGAAGAAATCCCTTAAGAAGAATGTGAATCAGGTGCTTGACGGTGTTCTTCCGGATGTTCCTCCGGCTGCTTGTGCTGCAGTGCCTGTTTCACCTCCTGGAGCTTCTTCCCATTCTGAATTTAATCCGGAGAAAGATGATTATGATGAGCCGGATCCGGATGAGGAAGCTGAATGTTTTATTCCGGAGACGGTTGCAGCTCCGTCTGGTGATAATTTTTATAATGCGTTTAAGTTTTCGGGACTTAAAGGCATAGCTAAGATTAACTACCTGGTCAAATCCAAGCCGATTAATTCGGCTGTGGGTTTTGCCTTTTATAGCTGTACTGGCAGTGAACTCAATCCGGCAACTGTAATAGAATTTATTGCTTTAGGTAAGAATTTTGATTACCTTGGATTTGACCAGTTAAGAAATTGTATGGTATTTCGTCAGGTTTCTGATAAAGTCTAAATAAAAAGGCCTGTAGTCTCGTAAAATGTATCATATTCGTGTACAAAGTTGCGACGTCGCAATTTTGTATCTAACGATGATACATTAATTATGATGCTGCAGGTCTTTTTGTGCCTGAAAATGTTTGCAACATTGCAGCGTTTTCAGGCTTTTTGTTTGTTTTTTTGTCTTTGATTTTATTGCTCTATTACAGTTGCCGGATTGAGTTCACTGCCGCTCCTCAAAGCGTGGCTACCGCCTGTCATAGCCCTTAGTGTTACTAGGTTTTCCGGGAGAAAGCCCCCCCGGCCGGACCGTCCTGTCATCGATGTCGAGGGGCTACAGCCTTCCGAGGTAATAAGGCTGTTCATTTCAGGGTTTGCCGCCCGGGTTCTCCCGGCGGCAAACCTGGGCGAAAGGCTATCCCCTCCGTGTTTTGTTACCTGAAATTGACAAAACTGACCACCCCCTTCTAATAGGTGGTCTGAGAATAACCCTCGGAAATGCCTCCTAAGCCTTGAATCTACTTGTTTTTTTGTGTTCGATATCATGTCGCGGTTGCATACCCTTCGCGACAATAATAGCGTGCTTATTCTGCTGTCTGTGTATGTGTAAAATGTAGGTGATTAGCCGTAGTAGGCACTAACATCAGCGGCTGAGAACATGTTATATGTGAGCTTTGTGTATAACTGTCGAGCGACCTAGATACACAAGAGCTAAGCTTGTGGGCAAGACTGTGGGCAGGTTGTTGATAAGTGTTTGAAGCCTTCCATTGTGCAATAATCTTGCCGCACTTATCAATGAGCTGTCCATGGTCTTGTCCATGAGCTGCTCGCTAGTGTATCTTGGTTGGTCGGCTGTTATGCACAATGGTCATATACGTGGTAAAACTGCTCCTGCACTCAACAAGTTATTAATTGGTGGCTGTGAAATCTCCGCTTCCCTCGGCATCGATGACAGGACGGTCCGGCTGGCGGGGCTTTCTCCGGGAAAACCTAGTAACACTAAGGGCTATGACAGGCGGGGAACGGTAGGTGTGGAGAAGTTTTGAGGGCATATACTTAAATATATTGATTTATTGCTTAAGTATATAAAAGGCAAAAATTAAAGCCGGAAGTTTATCGCTCCCGGCTATCGTCTATTTATGTTCCAATTCATTTAGTTTTTCTATTACCGCATCTCTTATAAATGCACTGTTAGTTATTTTTAAATTTAAAGCCTCAATTCGCTCTTTGGTTCCTTTAGGAAAAACAATATTTAATCTATAATTTTCTTTTTCGTATTTTCTTATTGCTTTTCGCTGTGCTTTGCTTGTTTTTAGTTCATCCATATCATACCTCTACGCGTATAGCAAGCGTCCTTTTGGTTCTGGAATTTCTCTTCCAAGCTCTTTAGCAGTCTCTATCCATTCATTTATAATAATTTCTGCATTATCCAAAGCCTGCTGTATTGTTTTACCATCAGCCATACAGCCAGGAAGTTCCGGAACATCTACAATAAATGCTTGGTCTTCCTCAGACCAAAATATTATTCTTTCATATTTGTACATAATTTTATACCTCCATTTTATATTTTAAAATTGATGTTCTAATTTGCTTTATCTGATATGATTTTGCTTTATTTTTATCCGGTTGGATATTTATGATTTCATCGATACCTTTCTTAGTGTAAATAAAATGATCACCCTTTATTCTGCATTGAAACCCTAGCGTTTCAAGAAGTTTTTGCAAATCTGCAAATCGAATATTATTGTCTTTTGTTCCACTCATTACATCAATTAAAATTTTATCAACTGTTGGCATCTCATTTCCTCCTTATGTATATATTATACATCTATGTGCGTTATATGTCAACAAAATTTTAAAAAAAAAAACCGGAGACTTATAATCTCCGGTTCAGGTAGTAGCGAGAAAGGGATTTGAACCCCTGACACCATGGGTATGAACCAGCTGTTTCTTTATCAATCCCAATTTATATCATTATGTGATACCGTTTCACCTGCCTGCATTTCTCGAACTGCCTCATCTAACTCTGCTTTTTCTTTTTCTGTAACTTTTGTATAATCCGGGTCCCATGCTAAAACCAGTTTTTTTATAAATTCTAATGCAAATTTCTGGTCGCTTTCCGGTAATATTTCCATTAGATTAATTGCTTCTCTGGTTGCTGTACTCATATCAAGCTCCTTTCTGCGATTATTTATATATATCGCCTCTTGAATCAATATCCATAATATATAAGATTTCAATTATTCCTTTTTCATAATAGTTGTATATAATTCTGTACTTCCCTATTCTTAGTCTTTTTCTTCCATCATCATAGCCTTGAAGTCTTTTAATGTCACCTTGAGGTGGTTCCTTAATCAATCCTTCAATTCCGGCTTTTATACGTTTTTTAGTCACTGTATCCATTGAGTTTATGAATTTGACTGCTTTTTTACTGTATTCTATTTCCAAACATATATCCCCCTTTCTCTATTGTGTCCCTCCCTTAACAACTCAATTATATAACGATATCATTTTATTTTCAATAGACCCTGTAATTCCCATTAAAAAAGAACCGGAAAGCCTCCGATTCTTATTAGTAGCGAGAAAGGGATTTGAACCCCTGACACCATGGGTATGAACCATGTGCTCTAGCCAACTGAGCTATCTCGCCATATTAAATTGATAAGTATGGGGCCTATAGGGCTCGAACCTATGACCCTCTGCTTGTAAGGCAGATGCTCTCCCAGCTGAGCTAAGACCCCATATTTGCTTGCCTTGAATTAGCTTGCTTGATTACTATATCACTCTGTTGAATAATTGTCAACAATTTTTTTTATTTTTATTCATTATTTTCATGGAAGAGGGGTATGGTACGAGTTCCAATACCTGCACACATGCCATACCCTTGTCCCACATCCACCCATTATCTCACCTTGAAAGTAATATTAGAAAAATGGTACACCAGTGTTGCCGACAGGCTGAGCATAACCGCCAATACAACTGCAAGAACCATATCGAAAACCAATGCCGTACAAGAGACATAGACGCAGCCATAACATATAGCCAGCATTCCAGCATGTGCAGCGAAAAAGGTATATCCCTTAACCTTAAGCTCACTGTTGTAAGGCTGGCATACATAATATACCAGCAGATTAAACACTGCATAGAACACTGCCAACAATATTATCCCGACGCATACCGGCACTATCTCCGCTATGTTCTTTGCATTGCCCGACGCCACACCCACAATTATAAATGCAGCGCATAAAACTATTGCCTGAAATACTTCACATACTGTCATCATTTTCAAGCGCACAACATAATTAAGAAAGTTATACCTTTTTCCGACATAGCTTCCTGACTGCAATATATCATGGTCTATATAGCAGAACATCGTCTTGCACAGCTTCGGGGTGACCGAAAGGCAGTACATAATAAATACCATTATCGGCATCGCATTACACATGACATTCCATATCGTATCGCGTGTGTCCTGCTGTGACATACGGCAGACAACACTTGCGCCCACACAGGCGATAACAATAAGTATGCTTCTTGCAGCTATAGTATTTCTTATATAATCAAAATTTCTTTTAAAAAATACTTTGTGGAGATATTCCAGACCTCTTTTTCTGTCTTTATCATAGATATGAAAATATCCATGCTTTGAGTATTCATTTAGCAGCATATCTCCATATCTGCTCTCGGCTGTATCAATTTCACCATCACGTAACTTCAAGCGTTCTATGTATCTTCCTGCTATATAACCATATCCTGCATAATTAAACAATGCATATAAGGCAACTGCTGCCAGAATGAGCGCCGCCATCAGCCATACATAATTATATATGTAGCCGGTAAAGTCAACAACTCTGTTTCTTAGGAATGAAAAACCGTACGTCATAAAGACACATGTCCCCATTATCGCAATTGTGACAATTGTCAACTCGCTTATCATTTTTCCGGTATATCTAAACACATACAGGTTGATAAGCTCTCCTACCAGTCTTGAAATGAGCACCCATACCGTGAGGTAAAATGCATGTCCAAAGTCTAATCCTATCAGGCAGTATGCAATCCCGAATCCCAGTCCATCAACTAAAAGCTTATAAATCATTCTCTCTTTAAAAAAGAGTGATGGTTCAACATGCATGGTTACAAGCAGAAAGTGTGCATCCTCATCCACCTCAAACATTCCCGAGTTTATAAGAGAACCGCATATACAACTCAAAAAAACGGTAAAATACACAATCGACTGCCTAAGCTGAAATCCCTCCCATACACTGATTGTCGACAAAATTCTATATGGAATATACATAAACAGCAGAACATATATTATTTTGGTTACTATGTCGAGCACTATCTTCAGTGCGGCATTAACAACGGACGATTTCTTGACATTCTGCCCTATATGCAGCGCATTTCTCAATCTTCCGCTCTCATTATCCGCTTCAAGGAGAAACTGATACAATATCCTCTCTCTCATTTATCTGCCTCCCCGAAGTTTTCCATCCACAACACTTAATTCCTCGTCACCTATAAACACGGAAATAGATTTATCCCTGCACCCAACAAGAACTATGCCGTTCTCTTTTATGCAATCCAGATAGTTTTTTATTTTCTTAAGAAAATCTACATTTCTGATATTCTTTATGCTGTCGATTATAAGTACTGTCGGCATGGTTATCAGAAAGCATAGATACTGTAATCTTACCCTCTCATCCAAAGTAAAATCTCTTAAAAGCCTGTCTCCCCTGATATTCGAAAGCTCCCCCAGCTCAAGGTATTCCTCTATTGATTTCACTTCTTTGATGCTGCTGCGGTTCATATCTATATAATATTTAAGGAATTCCCTGATTGTAAGAAATTCAGGAAATAACGGCTCCTCAGGAAACCTTGAAATCATGGCAGGAGCCATGCAGTTCCTTCCATTACATATCAGTTCAATCTTCCCGGAACCAGAAGTTTTTCCATAAACAATGCTGTTAAACAGCGCATCCCTGCTGTCATCCGGCGCATTTATACAATATACATTTCCCTGATAAAACGTATATGCCACATCATCAAGCAGCGTTTCATCTTCATTGGTAACTGTAAGATTTCTTATCAAAAGTCTCATCTATTACAAACCTCTTTTTAGAATATAATTCATATAATTTCAACTCACTAACTATAACATAAAGCTCCCACGTTTGCAATGGGACAGTGGTGTCAGACCCCTGTGTCCCAGATGTTGGGACACAGGGGTCTGACACCACTGTCCCAGCAAAAAAAACTTGTCTATCTTACCGCGCTATGTTATCATATTACAATGCTTATTAAAAAGCACAAAAGAGTATATATACATTTTGAAAGACGAGGGGAAGTCATGAAAAATTTTATATCAAAGTATAAGCACGCGCTGCTTACACTGTACACACCTGTATATCTATTATGTTTTCAATATCTGGAACAGACAATCACAACTGAATTTACGGCGCTCAATTCACCTATTGATAACTTAATTCCATTTATACCTATTTTTATAATACCTTATCTGCTTTGGTTTGTCTATGTTGCGGGAAGTGCTGTATATTTTATATTTAATTCACAGCGTGATTTTATAAAGCTTATGAGTTTTCTGATTATCGGAATGACCGTTTATATTATTATCAGCTATATTTTTCCTAATGGGCTGTATAATTTCCGTCCGGCAGAGCTTAGGGATGACAATATAATCAACAGGCTTGTCGCATGGCTTTACAAAACGGACACCTCCACCAATGTATTTCCGAGCATACATGTCTATAACTCAATAGGAGTTCATGTGGCAATCAATAAATCCGATAAGATAAAGAGCCGTTTTATCAAAAATGCCTCTTTTGTGCTCTGCGTGCTCATCTGCCTGTCAACAATATTCTTAAAGCAGCATTCAATAATCGATGTTATCGGCGGCTGTGTTATGGGACGTATAGTATATATTCTGATATATAAAACCAGATTTGCAGAGTACGTTGACGAAAAAGCCTGGAACTAGTATTTATATTTATCATAAATCATACAAAATCATATTTTTCAATCAAAAAGCGTTGGCAATATTGACATCTCCGCAGAATCACCGGTACATGTCAATACATGCCAACGCTTTTTAGTATAAATAGTATGTCTTAGTTAAATCCGATTATCTTCTGGAAAAGCCTGTAGCCTGCCCTCTGGACTACTCTTGCAGGCTTACCCTCCCAGCTTAGGGCAATTCCCATAAATGTGTGCTTAATGTTCTTATAGAGCTTAGGATTTTTCTCTTTAAGATACATCCACAGCTCATGCTTTTTCTTATAATTTCCTTCATCCTTCGAAAGGACACAGAACGCTGAGGATATTGTCATCATTATATTCACGTAGTTCTGCATGTACTTCATGCACGGACGTTCATCTATCGCATCATAATCAAAATAGTCAATCATAAGCTTATTGACTCTTATCTGCTGGTCTATTCTTTTAATCATGACTGCCTCGTTTACCGACTGGTCATCCCTGCCTATAAAGTAATGATAAAAAACCACATCCGTGTAATACATCCTCTTGACATAAGGAAGCGGATTGAAAATGAAGATATTATCCACATAAAATGTGTGCTTCGGCAGCTTAAGTCCACACTCCCTCAAAAGCTCAGTCCTGTAGATTACGGAATGCATGAGAATATACTGTGCAACCCTGAAGTGACCGACATCCTGCCATGTGAAATATTTATCTTTCGGCAATACATTATGATAGCTCATCACCTTCTTATGATGTGCCCCCTGCTTATCATACACAAAATTGGAAATCAGCATATCAAGCTTATCATCATCCGCAAGTGATTTTTTCATAATGTCCAGAAGCTTCCTGTACGCTTTTTTGTCAACCCAGTCATCGCTGTCAACAACCTTAAAAAAGGCTCCTGTCGCATTGGCGAGTCCCGTGTTTACAGCCTCGCCATGACCTCCGTTTTCCTGATGTACAGCTTTTACAATCGTAGGATATTTTTCCGCGTATCCGTCAGCAATCGCTGCCGTATCATCCTTGGCAGAGCCATCGTCCACTATAATAATCTCAACTTCTTCACCGCCCTCTAACAGTGAATTGATACACTTCTCCATGTATGCCTGTGAATTGTAACATGGAACTGCAATAGATAATATTTTACTATTCATACTCCTCGACTACCTCACTCTTTTTTTCCGGCCTGGTTCCGGCATTATAATTATATATATATTTCAATAGAAATACAGTAATTACAAGACATATTGCCATGGCTGCAAGCACCACAAAACCGTTTATAAATCCCTCAGGCATTAATTCCGTGATAAGCACGGAAATCAAATTGGCTCCAATGTGAAAAATAACCGGTGCCCAGATTGTCTTCATTTTTTCATAGACAAATGCCAGCATAATTCCAATTATAAAAGCATATACGAACTGTACCAGATTGCCATGGAATATACCAAAAAACGCCGCTGATACAAGTATTGCCGTCTTGGCACTGCATAAATCCCTCAGCCTTTTATATATCATTCCCCTGAATAATAATTCCTCAAGCAAAGGTGCAGCTATAACAGCGGATACTATTTCCATAAAGATACCGCCTGAATATATTATCTGCGAAACCTGCTGGTATTTAGGCGAAAAATACGCAAGTCCGCTGAGTGAAACTATGGCATTGACACTCACAGCCGCACTCATTCCAAGTACTGCTATAAGACACACATTCTTTATATCCAGACCGGTATATGAAAATCCCTGAAGCTGTATCCTCTTCCTGTCATCGCGCCTTAGCAGGATGGCAAACACAGGCATTAACACAAGGTTCGTAAGTGCCGTAATCAAAAGGCTGTATTTATTTATCAGCTGTGCAAGCTGTTCATTCATTGCGGTGATATCCGATGAAACTATAATATCCCCACTCTTTATCGCAAGTCTCGTCAATACAAGCATTGAGCCATACTGTACTACAAATGCAGCCACAAAATATATCAATACCGGATATACCAGCCTCCATACTTCCTTCAATGTTTTTTTCAAAGCACTCTCCATTCCGCTGTCTATCTTATGATATCAGCTATTGCCTCAACACTCTCTGCGATAAAATCAGGATGCTCTGCTGTAAGCTCCTGCATTGAACCGTAACCGTAAGCAACCGCCATGCATGGGATTCCTGCCTCTTTTGCTCCGATAATATCATGCTTGCGGTCCCCGACCATTATCGGGTTCTTATGCGATAAGCCCTTCTCATCAAGCAGCTCAAAGGCATATTTTATGACATCGGATTTCCTTGTGCGTGTTCCGTCAAGCTCACTTCCGGCAGCCACATCGAAATATTTCATAAGGTCAAAATGTTCAAGCACCACTTTCACAAGCATTGTCGGCTTGGAGCTGGCAACGGCAAGCCTGATACCGCGGCTCTTAAGCCCGGCAAGCACCTTGTCAATTCCCGGATACAGCTTGTTCTCATAGACGCCTACAGGGTTGTATCTTTCACGATATTTGTTAACACACACTAACGCTGTTTTTTCATCGAGCTTGTACCTCTCCATAAAATGCTCCTTGAGAGGCGGTCCTATAAAATCCGTAAGATTATCAAGCTCCGGCTCATCTATTCCAATACAGGCAAGTGCATACTGCACGCAGGAGGTTATTCCCTGCTTAGGGTCCGTGAGTGTTCCGTCAAGGTCAAACAGCACTGTGTCAAAAAGACCTTCAACAATCGGTGTCACATCCACAGGCTCCTCAAATCCAAAGTATCTGCCCTCATCCGCTGCCTTGGCAAGCTCCGGATTGATAGGAAGCTTTGCAAGTACAGGTACACCGATTGCCTCTGCCTCCTCATCAATATGGCTCTCGCCGAATATCTTCTCAACCCTTCCACAATCCGGGCATCTGTAATAGCTGTAATTCTCTATTATTCCAAGCACCGGAACATCCATCTTGGCTGCCATATTGTATGCCTTCTTCACAATCATGGAGACAAGGCTCTGCGGTGAAGTCACAAGCACAATTCCATCAATAGGGAGCGACTGGAAAACAGTAAGCGGGACATCACCTGTTCCAGGCGGCATATCAACCAGCAGAAAATCAAGCTCTCCCCAGTATACATCCGTATAGAACTGCTTAACCCAGTTAGCGATAACAGGACCTCTCCATATAACTGCGTCATCCTCATTCTTCAGGAGAAGGTTCATGGAAATTATCTTTATTCCCTCCGCCGAACAAGGTGGTACGATTCCCTTATCATTCTCCTCACAGCGCTCTGCTATTCCCATCATGCGCGGTATGGATGGTCCCGTTATGTCGGCATCCATTATTCCGACCTTGTAGCCCATAGACGCAAGCCGGCGCGCAAGTGCGCATGTCACAGTTGACTTTCCAACTCCACCCTTGCCGCTCACAATGCCTATAATTCTTTTAATATCAGAAAAGGCATTTCCATTTACAAGAAAGCTCTTCTTAACATCTGCGTTCATCATCTTCCTCCAAAATCCACCTATATTACTTTCGAAAAGTTCATACTAAATTATGATAACACAATTGTACATTTATTTCAAAACAAAAAGTATTAAAAATTATAATTGACAAAAATATCACAATTATGTATATTAAGCATTGCAGGCATGACCTGCCGCTAGGGGAACCCACATGGGTTGAGAGTGGCTGTAAGCCAGACCCTCACTACTTGATCCGGTTAATACCGGCGTAAGGAAGCACGCTGTATGGCATTTTTGCCGCAAACTGATTCTCACCAAAGTAGGCCCCTCCTGAATTATATTTTTCATAGGAGGACTTTTTTATGTCACTTTTCTTCAATGCGGAGGATGGTTTCTATACCCTCACTACCGCCGGTATCATCGCATTCATTGTGCTTGCGGTTATTTTACTTGTTCTTGCCGCCTTTATTTCAAGCGGCGTATCCAAGGAAAAAAAGAAGCTCTTTTCGACCAAGCAGCTCGTATTCTCAGCAGTAATGCTGGCGCTCGGCTTTGCGACATCCTATGTGCAGCTTATCAAGATGCCATGGGGCGGTTCGGTAACACTTTTTTCCATGCTATTTATAACCCTTATAGGTTACTGGTATGGTCCTAAGATTGGTCTTACCTGTGCATTTGCATACGGAATCATGCAATTCTTACAGGGTGGCGGAACCTACATCCTCTCACCTATGCAGGCATGCCTCGATTACTTCTTCGCATTTGCAGCACTCGGTGTATCAGGCTTCTTTTACAAGAAGAAGAACGGACTTGTGATAGGCTATATCGTTGCCATTCTCGCCCGCGGCCTTTTCCACACAATCGGCGGTTATATATACTGGATGGATTATATGCCTGAGTCCTTCCCTTCAAGCCTTGCCGCTATATATCCTATCTGCTACAACTACGCATACATACTTCTCGAAGGTGTTGTAACTGTTATCATTCTCATGCTTCCACCTGTAAAGAAGGCTATGAGCTATGCAAAACGTGTAGCAACAGAGCAGTAATTGTAATTATGCACAAAAGTTATCTGATAAGTTAAAAAAATTAAACAAATATATGTATTGAAAAAAAGGAAGCTTCCCATTATCCTATATATAGAGCTGTTTTCACAGCCTTTATATAGATTTTAACAGAATTTTGAGGAGCTTCCTTTTATGTATAAAAATAACAATAAGTCCCATTATTTTTTCAGGACTTTTCATAAATTTTTCTGTGTACTGTCATCCTCGACAGTACTATTTGCGTTGTCCGCATGCCAGAGGGACAATTTTCCTGTCTCAGGAGATATGACACCCCCGGAAACAGAGATGCCGCTCTCTTCCGAATATACTCCGGACGCGGTATATCATAACGATACTTCAATTTATGAAACCGGCACCTCCACTGAAGAATCGTCAATTGAAACATCCCACGAAATACCATCAGATATTACCTCTGAAGCTTCCACCGGGGGTTCAGACGAGAATTTAACCGGATTTCCAAACGAAACCTTGAACGAGGCCATAACTGAAAAATCAACGGAGGCTACAGCTAATACCGCTTCTGATGCTTCAGAAGCTTCAGAAAATACTGTCGATGAAACTGCAGCCCGGAACTTAGAAAATCTTGAGCGGATCAACAGTACCTACGGCATAAATATACGCTATGGCAATTCTGTTGTATGGAGCTATAACACATCAGGCACCGGAATAACAGATGCGGAGCTTATCGCCTCCAGACTTGCATTGCTTGAGGACTGTCTTAGGCAATACCCTCCCAGCTTTTTTTCTGACCTTAACGCATACTCGCCGATAACCGTCAACCTGATTGATACACTAGGCGGTGCTGATGGCTATACCGACGGAAGCCTGAACAGTTCAATACAGATTGCACTAAGCTGTGACAACTCAGATTTATACTTCACGCTTGCATTCCACCATGAGCTTTTTCACTTCATTGAGTACTGTATAAGATATAATTTTGATAATGCCGATGATATTCTGGATACCGACCCATATACCGATACCGCACTGTACGGCACTGACGATTATCAGGGAACCATCTACAGCATTGATACAGACATTTACAATCAGTATTTCACATCCGTTTACGGCAAAACCAACCGTCTTGAAGACCGCGCCGAATTATTTTCCTTCTACATGGGAAACACTACGAAGGAGTGTATGCGCCGCCAAGACACCCCAATCAGTCTTAAGATGAAGAAGCTTGCGGCTGCGATACGCCTCTGCTGCCCTTCACTTGCGGACTACGAGGACGGAAGCCTTCCTTGGGAGGAGAAGATTGCGTACTGAATAAAATCTGCGATACACAGTTATCAACGCGGATTCGGGTGTCAAAACATGCTATACATACCTAGCCGTGTATAACGTATTATATTTATGCATATCACGACTTTTGGGAGAAGCTTAGATG